>Ga0208250_1000460_pt1 | contig 12076 bp, 4 predicted proteins | sample CryBogCBE18Aug09_FD_184557 | JGI IMG/M metagenome (GOLD analysis project Ga0208250, IMG submission 184557) | Freshwater microbial communities from Crystal Bog, Wisconsin, USA - CBE18Aug09 (SPAdes) (version 2) | ecosystem: Environmental > Aquatic > Freshwater > Lake | place: Crystal Bog... | reverse complement strand
AGTATAGCCATACCGCTATAGCCGTGTCTATACCCGGGCGGCTATACTCGGGCGGCTATACCCGGGCGGCTATACTCGGGCGGCTATACCCGGGCGGCTATACCCGGGCGGCTATACCCGGGCGGCTATACCCGGGCGGCTGTACCCGGGCGGCTATACCCGGGCGGCTATACCCGGGCGGCTATACCCGGGCGGCTATACTCGGGAGGCTATACCCGGGCGGCTATACCCGGGCGGCTGTACCCGGGCGGCTATACCCGGGCGTCTATACTCGGGCGGCTGTACCCCGGCGGCTATACCCGGGCGGCTATACCCGGGCGGCTATACCCGGGCGGCTATACTTGGTAGGCTATATCCGGGCGGCTATACTCGGGCGGCTATACTTGGGCGGCTATACCCGGGCGGCTATACCCGAGCGGCTATACCCAGGCGGCTATACCCGTTATAACCTACTGGTTATAGCTCACCGGCTATAGCGCACCGGCTATAGCCCACCGGGTATAGCCCACCGGGTATAGCTCACCGGGTATAGCTCACCGGCCATAGCCCACCGGTTATAGCTCACCGGGTATAGCCAACCGGTTATAGCAAACTGCTATAGCCCACCGGCTATAGCTTACCGGGTATAGCCCACCGGCTATGGCTCACCGGGTATAGCCCACCGGCTATAGTGCTATAAGCGGAGTGGCTATACTAATACTAGTTGTCAAAGCCGGTAGTTCTTACTTACTTATAACTAAGATGACAGCTTTCAAAAAAAAAATCTTGTAGTGGCTCCGGTAGTCGTAGCTATCCATTCTGTTATAGTTGCTTTTATACTTCCTATCACGGTTATATGGTCAGCGTAGGACTAGTAGTAAAACTGCCTACAGCGAAACTCCTCTTATTACTAGCCGTCCTCCAAAGAAATACTAGGAAGACTAAATATCTAGCGGTACTATTTACACTCCACTGTTTTTAAGTGAACCTAGTTTAGGTGACCAGTGACTCCTGATGGAGCTTCCATAAACGATTTGTCAAGCTAGCGTTTCAATCAACATGCGACTAACCGAGGTGGAACAAAAACAATTTGATAAACAAAAATTAAAATTATTAAGTCAGGAAGGAAGGAAGGAAGGAAGGAAGGAAGGAAGGAAGGAAGGAAGGAAGGAAGGAAGGAAGAAAGGAAGAAAGGAAGAAAGGGAGAAAGGAAGAAAGGAAGAAAGGAAGGCAAGAAGACAGGGAGATAGGAAGGCAGCAGGTATTATTAAATCAAGTAGGTAAACTATGCTAAGTGTTTAACATATTGAAGAATTTACATTTCGAGATCTAAATCGAAACGTAACTAATTATTCTGTATATCTATCGCCTGTCAACCTAACGCTTTATTATATACGCAGCACGATGCATGGTAGTATTTAAAAACAGTACCATCCCCTACTATTAAACAGAAATAAGATTCATTACTTATCCCTTAACGATTTATACTGGAAATAACTGCAGCAAAAACTAAATTGATTCGTTCAAATGGATATAACTGCAAGCCGTGCGTTTAAATGGACGGGAAGATCAAGAAGGATGAAATAATGCATTAATAAATCTATGCAAGAAGCTGCATAATTTATATTTAGGCCCTAGAACAAGGTGCATTACCAATCCCTTGGTGACTAGTCTACTGGAAATAGCTGCAGATCTATTGCTTTAATTCAAGGATTAATATATGCATCGACAAATTTATGCAAGGAGCTGCATCGATATGTCGACACCAAGATTAATCTTTGAATTGAATTGAATAGATGATTAGTCAAGAAATAATATAGGGAGTATAACTTTAATCCCCCCTCGTATTTTATTATATCAAAAGTATCTTAAACGGTCAAAAATAAGGTTCACTGTGAACCTTATTTTACACGCCCCCCTCTCATTTCATTGGTGACTAGTCTACTGGAAATAGCTGCAGATCTATTGCTTTAATTCAAGGATTAATATATGCATCGACAAATTTATGCAAGGAGCTGCATCGATATGTCGACACCAAGATTAATCTTTGAATTGAATTGAATAGATGATTAGTCAAGAAATAATATAGGGAGTATAACTTTAATCCCCCCTCGTATTTTATTATATCAAAAGTATCTTAAACGGTCAAAAATAAGGTTCACTGTGAACCTTATTTTACACGCCCCCCTCTCATTTCAGAAAAATAAGCGCAATGATAAGTGGAGAGGAAGATGTCGGTAAAGGTGATATAAATAGGATGATAATTCTTGAAAATGGTGATATGATGGTAGTACCAGAACAAATTTTCAATGTTTGCCAGTCTATAACAAAATTGAATCAACAGAAACATAGTTCGATGAGTACTCTGAAAAATTTGATGGTTGAGGAATTAATAAGAAAGGGTTGTGAGACTATGGATCAATTCAACTCGATGGTGCAACCGTATCTGCTTATTTATGTCAGATACGTCGCTGTCGGAGAACTTTTGGCACTTCCGGACATACAAGAAGAAATACTCAGTGAAGGTGGCCCAGATTTGTTCGAGATGTATAAACTGACATATTCAAGGGACGATGGAGCAGAGACATTAACTGAAGTAGCATTAATAGGTAACGTGGCGCAGAAGGACGATCGACATATGCAAAAAAAAAGTAGGAACAGCGCAAAAACGAATGAAGCTCAAGGTAACAAACTTATGCGATATTCTATTAGATCACGATTCTTCTCTAATTAAGTAACAACTTTTCCGTAGCGCTACGATTTTTGAATAAACGAAAGATAGCATTTAATAGGGCGTTGAAATTGACATTTACACGCGTTTTGGAGAAGAGAAGCAAGTCCTATTTACTATTTTAGAAGACTTTCGTAATAATTGTTTTATAGATCCTAATTTAGTATCTAAAATACAAGTGCTTGACAGCAGCGCTAACAACAGCGTAGAAGCTGATGTTGATAAAAACGGTAGGAAACAAAAGCTTTATTTAATCTATTCTTATTGTGTAAATTTATTCTTAGATTCCGAAGGAGATAAAAACGATAATCAAGTTTCTCAAAATATTCAAATTCATCAATCTAATACATTCATAAATCAAATATTTCAAGTTGGTGTTAATTTTTTTAGCTCAGTTAGCCGTAGTGGCTCGTCACCAGTTCCAAAGGATGATGAGGAACATTCAGATAGACTGAAAAGTGATAGCTTTAAGCAAGCAGCTGACGACATTGACAACGATGAGGAAGCTAGAAGTTTAGATTCTGAATCTGATTATTTTGAAGTTCCTGGTGGTGACGATGGTGAAGGTGCTGACAATAGGCCTGATTCGGGTGAAGAACAGGAGAATGAAGAGGAGAACAGTAAAGGTACTTGCAAAAAGCTTGATTCGGATGAGGAAGAACCAGCTGAAGTTGGAGATGAACAGGATAATGAAGAGGAGAATAGTGAAGGTTTTGGCAAAAAGCCTGATTCGGATGAGGAAGAACCAGCTGAAGATGAAGATGAGCCTGATTCGGGCGAAGAACCGGCTGACGATGAAGAAGAGAGGCAAGAAGATCAGTGGTACGGTAAAATGCACATTGATGATGTTAGAAGCTCCTCCGGTTTCGACAGTGTGGTCCATCAATTTGTTGTAAACGACGAATACTTCCTTTACGTCGCCCGATCTGGGATATTCGATGAAGAAGAGTTTAGTAATGACAAGGACAACAAAGGAGTATTTACAGCCGAGGATATTCCATCCGGTGCCTATATTGGAATGGTTGAGGGGGACAAGATAAGAAGTTTCGAAGACTTCACAAAACTGTCTTCTGATGACATTTACTTCTTGATTTTTAATGAGAAGCTAGGCTACGCTGTACTTGAATATAATTCAGTGAAATGTCCGCGTTATCGTTTCTCAAAAATGGCCTACGCGAAGAGAGGATCTACAATTGAGACAAATGTGGAAATTCGATACGACAGCGTTGGCATGTTAGAGTATCGGGCTACTACTGACATACCTCTGTATCATGAACTTGTGGTTGCTTTCAATCGAGCGGAGAACACAAGTAAATTGATATCGTATTTTAATGGATTGGCTCAAAAGAATGACGAAACAGCTGTAGTTGCGGCCCCTATTTCGTCTCCCGCTCCCAAAGGAAAATACGATGGTAGGAAAATAGTTGGACAAATATTCCCGGTGAAGTCCGTAAGCAAGGAGGTAATAGCTAATCAAAAATTGTGCTTTTTAAAAAGCGTGGCTGCATACGGCATGTCTCTTTTGAAGTCAGAACTGTACAAGTCTATGATCAAAAATGTTGAAACATGGCCCAAAAACTCTTGCTTCGCTTTATTTAATGTCGTGCATCAGTTATCCGATATTTTTGATGTGGACACACTGGGTAACAAAGTAGGCGGCTTGAATGTTCTTGAATTTCGTAAAATCACCAAGAAAATGGAATCTATAAAGAAAACCCTGTTTATACCGGTTGTTGACAAAGTTTTATCTAGCAAAAAATATATTTCTTTTTGTACGCGTCTTGCGAAAAGAAATTCTTTGACTGCCGAGGAGGAAACTAATCTAGAATTCAGAACTATTGAAAAAATGACCAGACAAACTTGGAGTGATATGGATTCAATTCGATGGCACAACATGCCATCGATAGGAGGGGGTTTCGTGCTTTACGTATCTTGCATCACGACAGCACGGATAATTTACTTTATCCGAAAATACTTTAACAGTGAAATCGAAAATTTTAGGTATTATGCTGACATCGGTGTTGGGTGTCCTTACCTCGCCGCTAGCTTACAATTTGTATTTTCACACGTTGCAGTCGCCGGTATTGATTTTCCGGATGTTATTGGCGTCATCAAAAATAAAATTCTGAATACTGGGGGGAAAAGGTGTGCCATGTTGAGAAGCATTAGTTTTGTTGCAGCAGACGTTCTTCTGTGCGATGAATTCTTGGTTCAAGATTTAAAAAAATGTCAGGTTATTACCAATCTAGTTGGTATTACAAAAGTTGATGAACACATTATCAAGCACATACTACCAAGATCGTCTTGCAGAGTGATAATGTTTCGTAGCGTCAAAGAATTTCCTAAAGTGCATGAAGAATGGTTGCGATCAATGGGATTTGATTTAGAAATGATAAATGGGTCGTTGGATCGCAGAAAGGAGGAGAAGTTCTACATACGCGTCTACTACAGAAAAGCGGAATTCGACACACCTGTGCCTGATATTAACCCTAGGTTGTTAACTGATAAAAATGGTATCGTCACTACAGGTATTCTAGGAAAAGGGCGCGAATATAAGACACTAAAATTTCAGGAGTCAGAAAAAGACTTCTCGACCAGGGTGAACTTGTTTTCCTCCAGAGTCCCTCAAGTAAAAGTGTTGACGCTGGATCACTTGAAATCAGGACTACTACCGCTTCTTAAAACAAACCGAACTGCTTTATCGTTTGTTAGAAAGTTGCTGAAGACAAATTTTCCAGAAAGTACGTTGCAAAAACGGAGGGAAAAAAAATCTGACGACAGTAATAGTGGGCAGAGTGATGATGAAAGTGAACGAGAGCAATCGATTAATTCGCCATCTGAAAGAAATGACAGTTCATCATCATCATCGAATGAATCTGATGCGAATACAAATCAAGGGACCATCGGTGATGTAGCTAGAGAAGGAACTTATACATCAGATGCTTGTAGTGATGATGATATCATAGGGAACTCTGATGCATTATCAAAACCACTGTCATGGACGGGTTCTGCAAGTGAACATGTGACTGCCTCCTCTTCTTTGGTTGCTTGTCGCGAAGAATCGAAGTCTGAAGAGGGAAACCCTCCCGATGTCGAAGTCATCGCTGATGCAACGGAAATAGGGGGCGAGGAGCCGTTATCATCTGCGACGATTCTAAATGCGATAACCGACGAAGTGTCGACATATGCATATAAGACCCCTCCGAGTAGTCCCAACGCAACACATTTCCGTTCAATACCTCTCAAGTACATTGAACAAATTGTGGCGAAAACAAAAAAAATACGACTACAGCTAAACGGAGATAGATTTGCAAGTCCTGATAACGAAATCATAGTGCGAAGTGCTGATGAGCTAGTGGAACATTTAACTAAAGGGGACATAACATTTTCTGTTGGAGTTAAAATTGACCCTTCTAAACTTAAGGTTAATGTTTGCAAGCCTGACGGAACCTGTGCCTACCAGTTGGCTTATGTATTGCAGATCCTAGTAAAGTTAGGAGTTAGGGATTGGCCGGACGAATGGTGGTGCGAAAAAGCGGGAGAATATGAAAGATTGTGCAAGTTCTACAAGCAATTTACCGTCCAAAAAGACGATTCTGTGCTACCACCTGATCTCGTTGAAAAACTTCAACGAGTTTACAAATGGGCTACAAATAATAGAACGAAGAATCGTATTTTACCAGTTAAAGATTGGGGATTACAGGAAGACTTAGTTCAACTTTTAGATCCCAATTTGAAAACAAGTATATGGTATAACTCTAAAGATTCCCCGGAATGGATCTATCTGAGCTGGACAAGTTGGTTGCAAAATTCCGTTCAAGCACAATGCACTGTGACCACGGAGAACTGCAAGAAGATTCTTCAAACCAGAGTAGTTGGGATTGTCCAAGATTGGAACGGTATCGTTGGGAATGATAGTACACGACATTTTTTTCCAAGTTTGCTCCCAGAATTCTTGGATGCAGATGTGGATGAGGCAATATCTTTGTTGTTAGCCAAGCTTGCAGACCTTTATGATACGGATTTCAATGCGCCCATGCCATCCCCTCACGATGAAGATATTGTAGCTTCAAGGCGAACAGTAAGGAAGAGGCGAGCATCAACTAGCGATAAAGATGTTACTCCAACTTCAGTGAACCAGAGTAGAAGATCGAAGCCCAATACCCCTAGCGCAATTCTGAAGCGAAAAGAAAAAATGAAATTGGATAGTGATGAGAAAAGACGAAAGACTACTAGCTCCTCTGTACTAGATGTGGATGGAGCTTTAACTCCCGCAGACGACACCAAAATTTCTTTTCACAAAGCTTTTATCATTCAAAAAGATATTGAAAGACTAAGGCCAGAAGGATGGTTTAATGATTCAATCATAGAATTTCGGCTGAACTGCTTATACTTTGGGGGTATTGAAAACCACCATTTGTTCAATGCACTATCAAGTGAAATGGTGTATATCTTTTCTACTCAATTCTACCATCATTACCGGGGAAAGTCTCTAAAATCTATGGTGTACTCAAATGTTCAACGATGGACCGAAAATGTGGACATTTTTGAGAAAAGGTTATTGTTCATTCCTATTGGGTACGCGAATCATTGGAGTCTGGTGGCTATCTGTAATGCGGGATTGGTTCGCGGAGAAATAGTTAGTTTACTGACCGGCGATCGAGCATTTACTGATGAATCAAACGATCGAGAGAAGAACAGTTTGATTGATTGTTTGCCTGCTTGTATATTGCACATTGATTCTTTGAACTTACATAAAACAACTCCAATAAGCGATGCCCTAAAAAATTATTTGGATTGTGAATGGCGAACCCGAAAACAGAAAACATTATTACAAGGTCAGGAAGTTTTTAAGGATTTCGCTAACGGCTTAATAACTATTGACTGCCACGGAATGGTAATTTATTTATTTATTTATTTATTTATTTATTTTCACCATCTAAAAATTGTTACCTTAGACTGTTCAACAGGAAAATAGCTATGATTGTGGGGTACATACATGCTTAAACGCTTCTCGTTTATACGACACGTTATTAAGTCGACCGATGAAAATATTGCATGGTAATAATTTGACTTCGACCAAAAGTAACGCAGAGCGTATTTTAAAAGTCGTTTTGCGGGAACCTCAAGACACAAACACCGAGCGAAATAATATTGCTGAAGTTATTTCAAGGTGATTCTAATTTTACTATTTAGCATAACTTCCTTCTTAGTACATCATTTAATATCTTTCAGAATGCTTGGTGAACAAACAAAATGAGGGGAGGGGCGAGTAGGACCGCCAAGAACGCGCCTTATTCCTGTTACATTTCTTGATCGATGGGATTAAATAGTAAATATTTCCATTTCTAGCATTACTTTTAGTTGGTTTTACAAGTACTATGGCATATCTTTATCATTAGCTACTATAGCAACTATCTCACTCATAGCTATAATAACGGCAAATTAACAAACAAAAAGAATTTTATTATAATTGTTACAAGATATGGCCTATATACACGCACCAACATTAAGAATTATCAAAAATCCCATCGTCATTCTCATCTTCCTCCTCTCCTACACCACGACCACTTCGATATGTTGATGGAATGTTTCCAAGACTCCATCTAGCCATAAAGCTTATTTGCTCTGCAGTTGATTGGACAAAAAACTCTTCCTGTACAACATCCTCATCCCAACCAGTTCTGTCAAAGAATATCCGATCAAGAACATGGAATGTGTCATCGTGCTTAGGTTTGTTACTTTTATATGGCGATGACTTAAATGTGGGTACAACCAATACAATACGAATAATCGATTCAACAGGAATAAGATGATATTTGAATTTTGTCTTACTTAACGGGTGAGCTGCCCAGCAAAACTGCTTTCCCAAGCACGGAGTCTTTTTATTTTTAACAATTCCTGATTTTGGGTAAAGTTCCTGCCCCAAGCAAAAAATGTGATTCTCGGGAGTGTGACCAGTAGTTTCTTTCTTTTCAATGAGAATAAATACTAAAAGCTTTAATAATACTGTGGTCGTCATCCTATCATCACCACGTTTACTACGCCGAGATCGTCCATCACTTAAAGAATCCCTATCAGAATCATCGAGAGATAAATCTACGTTAATTCGCACAAGAGCAAAGTCGTACTTTGGCTTATTTTCATTCCCTACATCATAAATATTTCCTCTTGGAGTGGCAAAGAGCTTACCGATACCAAGCGATGTTTTTGAATCACTTTCATACTTAATTGCGCGAACGAATTTAGTTAAATATTTGCTCATCGTTTCTTCATTTCTCCAATCAATATCACTGCCGTGAGATATGGCTGAAGCAAAATCTAGTTCATACAGTATCGCAAGGAATTTTGACACAGTATTAATGGGTTCATAGGTAGTTACACGATCCCAGCTAGTATTCATTTGCAACTCTCGAGTTGAATAATTTAGAATAAAAGGCACTTTTGTATGATGATCAAGCGGAGAAAAATGTATACAATCATCGTGTCTCTCTGGTTTCATGAAGTCTACTATTTTATTTGATTCCAAATGAATTTTAGCTATCCGATGTAGGTGTTTAGAATGATTATTTAAATTGTATTTAAGCAGCATTTCCAAGCAAGTAGTTTTATTTCGTTTACTTGTAGAACTGTACACACCTTTAGTTACTGAACGGTGAATACTCTCCCATGATGAGGTATCGCAATGATTTAAACTTCCATAATATCGTATCGTGTCTTCAAGGTGAAAAATTTTATGAGGATTTCTTTGCTTACAGATCTTTGTATGAGCCATATTAAACGACAAAAGTGAGACATTCAAGTCCCACACGAGCATGTAATGTGTGTACAAATTTTTTACTTTTTTAGAGAACATTGCCAAAGCCTTGTCATCCCATTTAGCTCGCTTCCCATCAAAATAACAATCGAGGACGCTACATATTGCACGCTGAACACGCCCTTGAATATCAACAATCTGATTATCCTTATTCAGGACAAAATTAGCGCCAGGTAGTATCTTTGAGTCATGCCCTATCGCGTAATGCATTTGTATCAGCAAAGATATAAATGAAGTTGATTTATAACCACCAAAACTTCCGGTTGAGTGACTCCTTTCAGCAGTATTGGTTGCAATATATCGCATTATACCTTCCTTAAAGTACGTCCAATGAACATGGGGCATTTCTTCAGTGACGTACCCAAAATTCATAATCCTCCAATCAAACATATTAGCAGCGGCAACGTAGGCCTCATTAATTTTACTAACTGCATATATAATTGATATAATACTTTTCACTAATGACTTCATCAATCCAGCGCAAAAGTTGTGCAAGAGATCAGGAGGAGTGGCCCTAAAAATATTGTTACTCGGATCCCCCATCGGAGCAAAAAAAAAAGGATTTACAAATGGATGAATATTCTGAGCTTTTAAGTATTTGATGTTGTTTTCCTCAGATTTTGTAATTGCTTGACCATTTCCTTGTTCACACAATGATCTTTCGGCTTCACAGCACCGTTTGATTATGTCGTTATTATCCCTTGGGCGATGTATCTCCTCGTTGTAAATTCCGTCTTTGTACGAATACGTGCAATAAGTGCATCCATGAATACAGTTTCCCGTTTCTAAACCAGCTTGTCTATGTTGCTGTGGATCGTCACCAACAAAAAATGCTACACAAGGGTAAAATGTTTTAATTCCTTCCCCTAACACATGCATTTGAATGCCATTTTCCCAGTGGCTTTTCAACCCCTTTACTATTTCCTTCCAGTACTCCCTTTCCACTAACAAATCAAATCTACGGACCTCCAACTCAGCTTTTGATCTGCTGTACATTTTACATAAATGGTCAAAGAGGGCTGCTTTTGTGTTAAGTAAATTAGGCAAGTATCCGATAACACATTTTGAAATATCTTTGGTAATCAAGTCGTCGGAAAAGTTGCCAGTTGTACACATTACTGGGGTAACATTATTATGTATCCTATCATTTAATTGCACTCCATCCGAATAAAAAATAAGTGGCAGTATTTTACCATTCGCATTTTTCCCTCTAACTAGCGCTTCAGAGTTTTTACACCATTTACTGCACATCACATCACCGTAAGAGTTATCACTACAATCAAAATAATCAAAGCGAACCGAATTTTTATATTTAAACATTATTTCAGGGTTTATAAATAGCTCACTAATTAGCTCCATAGGGTCTCTTAAATAGAGCTCTACCTGTTTTCCATTTTCAGTTAAACCATTGAAGGTGTCCATGTTCCAACCAGGTGGCCATTCAATTTGCAACGTGCCATACTTAAATAAACTTAAACACTGCTTTATCTTGTAGGAGACACCAAGCGTACTCTGGGGGACTGTGCTTCCAATTCCATCATTCATACACAATTTGTGATGCAATTTTAAATAGTCTTCTTGACCTTGCCTTGAGAGTTGATTTTCAATCCAAAACAAATAAATTGATATATTATCAATCATCTGCTTATCAAATTTATTTGAATAATCCGATTTTACGATATTTATCATTTCCTCGAAGCTATTTGCGCCTAGACATTTTAACCCATATGTCGCATCATAGAAACACTCTTGATACTGAAGGTACCGATTGACTGTTCTCAATACGCCCATTTCATTAATCTGTGTTCCAGTACCATTTTCAATATCATGTAACTTATCTATAGCATCACTTGCACTCGCGTAGTGTGCATTTGCAACAAAGGTTAATTTAAATACATCTGGTTCATCAAATTCCTCAAAATGATTAACAACGTCAAAATTACTGCGCTCAATCTCATCTTCGCATTCATCAAAAAAAGATCTTGAGACACGAGTGCAATCCTTGTTAAATTGATCTTTATTTCTTGATAAGGCACACTTTTTTCCAGCTTGATGGCGTTCTAAGAATGAAGGAGTATACGTCCTAGTAATCCCTTTTTCTTTGTAACAATAGTCGCACATAACCTCTTGAGAATTCACCAAATGACTAATTTTCTTTTCCATGTAAGTTCTTGATCTTGTTGATGTGCAATTTTTAGGTGCATCTGTAGATATTCCCTCTTTGATTTTAATAATCGTTTTTGCTCTAGTAGTTTTTTTTAAACGATCCGCTTCTTCCAACTCCAAAAGCTCCTTATACTCTTCGGGATGATTATCATAGTATTTTTCCACCCTTGCTTTAATTTCTAGTGCCCTATCTATAAAGTATTGATCATCTTCGCTGACTTCTTCTTCGTAGGCTCTTTTGCTATAATTGGTTGACATAATTTTTTTGGGGGGGAGCGAGTCAAAATAAGGTTCACTGTGAACCTTATTTTGTGTCCATATAAGATACATCAAACACCTTTACAAGATCCAATCTAATTTTTGAATTTAAAGAACAACTAATA
>Ga0208250_1000450_pt1 | contig 12230 bp, 16 predicted proteins | sample CryBogCBE18Aug09_FD_184557 | JGI IMG/M metagenome (GOLD analysis project Ga0208250, IMG submission 184557) | Freshwater microbial communities from Crystal Bog, Wisconsin, USA - CBE18Aug09 (SPAdes) (version 2) | ecosystem: Environmental > Aquatic > Freshwater > Lake | place: Crystal Bog... | reverse complement strand
TCTGCGCAATCCTTTGCGTGATGGTGACACTGAAACAAAGCAAGATGGCACACCATTGCCTGATCAATACAAAGGCAGCTTTTTCATTCGATGCAAGTCAAATGAAAAGCCTGGTGTCATCGATGCTGAGGGTCAACCTATTCTTGCTGCCAATGATTTTGTTTCTGGTGACTGGGGTCGTGTATCTGTCACTGCATATGCATATTCCCAAGCTGGAAACAATGGTGTAGCATTTTGGCTGAACAACATCCAGTTGCTCGAGAAAGGTGATGCATTAGGGTCAAAAGCCTCGGCAGTGGATGATTTTGGAGTGGCCAAAACCGCTTTCCAAGACTCTAATATTCCTTTCTAAACCAATATGTATCAATATCTGCTGAATCAATTTGGTGTTCGTTTGACTCTCGATGAAGTGGCTGGAGTGCTGAAAGTGCCAATTGGTACTATTTACAACAAACGCTCAAAAAATGAGCTGAGTTTTCGCACATACAAAGATGGACTCAGAGTGTTTGTGGACACCAAAGATTTGGCAGATTACTTGGATAAAACAAAATGAAATTCCCAAAGATAAAACAATACACACCAGCAGATAAAACCGATGTAATGACCACATGGAAACGATTCGGTTTTATCCCTCCAAGTGAAGATGCCAATTACCAGCGCAAATGGACACTGTATAAGTATTCAATCAACGCTGCTGATTACAATATCAAAAATGTTTGATTGGTTTAATATTTTTATGTGGGCAATCGCTCTCGGCTTGCTGGGATTGATTGCCTTTATTTTCAGCACCATTGGATTGATGGTTTATCTATATCTGAAAGAGCATTAGGCTCCACAGATTCTTTCGCATTGGTGCATCACTGCAATGCGCTGCTCTGCACCAAATAATCCCCCATTGATGATTTCTGTGAGTTTGTTGTAATTTTTGGCCTGTGCAGCCTCATTGCACTTATGCGTTTTCCAATACCAGCCACCAATTTGTGCAGCATATTTGGGTGTGCGTGCCAGGTCAGGATTGTGTACCAGATCGATGCCCAATGCTTGGCCAGCATGGTAAAAATTATCGTGTCCAGTCAATTGACAAATTGCTGATCCTCTGAACCTCCAGCCATCTCCTGATGCCTCATCTCGATTGCCCATACGATTTGAGTAAATGTGATTGGCAATTTTTTCTGGCTGATGGGCATACTTTAAAGCCTCATCCATCGATGGAAACCGCTTTGGCCACAATTTCATCAGCGTCTCTGGCCGATAGTTTAAATTCTCACTCAAATCTTTAAAGTGATTTGACTCATATGAGAATTGGCCAATGAAACACGCCTGTTCTTCAAGTGTTGAAATGCCCCATCGATCAAATGTGTCATTGAGTGGGTTTAACCACTCAATACCAATTCCAAGTGCTTGGAGTTGTTCACCAGAAATCATACTTGCACCATAATAATGAAAAGAACTGCCACTATCAGGCACATTAAAATGATTGTTATTTTGTCATTCATATCAATGCAATAAAACGCCATTGTTGATAACAACTGGAGCCGTGGTCAATTTGGAAACCGCATTGTTCAGTGTTGATAAATCCATATTCAAAACCGTGTTGTATGCATTAGCTTGACTTGCCATAGCACCAACCAAAGTAGTGCTGTTGGTTGCAGCCATACTTGTCAAAGAATTGTTGGATGAAACAGCAAGATTAGACAAAGCGGTATTTGATGAATTACCCATGTTTGCTAATGAAGTGTTGGAGCTGTTTGCTACGCTAGTCAAAGCAGTTGTTGCACTATTAGCAATATTGACAAATCCTGAATTGGCATTGGCAGCCATAGAAGCCTGATTGTTTGATCCTGTGTTAGCTATAGAAGCAAATGTACCATTGGTGTTCATTGAAACTGCAGCAGCGTTGTTAGACTGTGTTGTGGCAACCTTGGCGTTTTCCATGATGCCAAAACCTTGAACAACCGTTGGCAAGAGCAAAGAAGCCCACTTGAAAGCATCATCACTTGCATTTTTAGGTGCGTCAATTCTCTGCTCTTGAGCACCACCCATGCCTCCCATTTGCATAGACATGATGGCAGCAACTGAAGCAGTTGGATCGCCTTTTTTAACCACTTCAGCCAATACTTGGTAGCGGGCTTTGTCGGCCTCTGCCTTGTATCTGGCAATCGTGACTTGTGTTTCAGAATATTTCTGATAGTCATTTGATGCACAACCAGCCAAAGCCAGTATTGAACCAAAAATTGCTAATTTAATCATTCTATTTTCTCCATTAGGGTTTGTCTGACTTCGTTATAACTGGCAATACAAGCGTTTAATGATCGGATGGCTTTGTCTCCATCGGCTGTGATGGAGATAAGATTTGCAGAAGCCTTTGCGTCAAGTTCGGCTCTTGTGGTTGAATCTCCGTTGGCAGCTCTGGAGGAGTCGGTGGCACATAAGGCATTGGAGGAGATGGGGATTGACAAGCGCACAACCCCAGACTGCACATCAGCAGTGAGCTTGCTAATTTTGGTTTGAGCTTCATTGTTGGCTTTCCTTAATGCTGATGCCGTTTGGTTAACTTTTTCATTTAACTCTTGTTCTTTGGCTCTTGCTTCTTGATTAAGTCTGTCAATTTCAACTTGATCTTCAGCCATGCGTCTTTGATAACCATGATGATCGCTGACATAATAACCTCCTGTAATAACTAAAACAATTCCAAGCACTTTTAAGATAAGTGCATGGGCCTTTAACATTGGTAGAAACCCGACCAAATATGAAAGGGTATATGCAATCACTCCACCGATCAGAGCAATGATTGCAATGTAATAAAGCATATCATTAAAAAACCAACTAAGCATTTTTAACGCTTTCTCGAGCTTGGGCAGTCCTCAAACGCTCCTCTGAGTTTTCCAATGTTGGTGGCCCAGATGGTGGTGATGGTGCAGTCCAATTGGGTGATGGGGCCATCATAACCACTGGAGCTGGTGGTGGTGGTGGAGGAGCCACATATGCAGCAGTATTGCCTTTGGCTGCATTCATCATGTTGGTGGCTTCATTGCTGATGCCCTTGGTCATAATACCGCCAATGCCCCCCACGATCAAAAGCACGATGTCATTGAGCATTTTGGTGAATGCCTGGTCAATTGGGGCCATGGCTTTGATTGGCTGGCTCACAAACATCACGCTATAAATCAGCGTGACCACAATAAAAAACAAAATCAAAGTCACAACAATGACTACAAATGCCCTGACTCTGACATCGATGTCATCTGCACTGAGTCTGTCCTTGGGACTGTTGAGTAATGCCAGCAGTATTTCCTTCAATTTTCTTCTCCAATATTGGGGCCACTAAATAATCTGGACAATCTTGATCAAACTCACATCTTGGCCTTTGACAAACATCTTTGCTAAAGTTTTCAGGGTCTTGGCAAAAATACCGATATTGATCATGGCAGCCAGCCAACAACATCAAAACAATCAAAATCAGATATTTCATTTTCCCTCGATTCTGGCCAAAGCCTTATCAACTCGAATTTCCATTTTTTTGACATCGGTATACATCCACGCCAGCAATGGCAAAAAAAGCAAAATAATCACCAAAAGCACAATAATCAAAAGAATCCCTAATGCGTCAGACTTATGATCAGAATCCATGCGTACATCAACATCAGCACTGTAATTGCTATAGCCACCAGACGATTTTGGATTTGATCCGCTTTTTGTCTTCGTTGCCATTTCGCCATCCTCTGCTGCATGATCTCCTCTCGCCTTGCCATTGCCTGAACTTGAGCAATCTCACCGATTTTCTGATTGATCCTCGAGTACAAATCCTTCAATTCTGGTGGTGAATGATAAATCATAAACTCTGACAATTCCTGAGATAATTTCTCAGCTTGCAGCCCAGCAATCACCAGTTTGATGGCAGTCTCTTGGCCAGATTCATCGCTTTGATGTAACGCCAATTCCTCCTGTTCTTTGATGTAGTTTTTTATTGTGTTGTATGCTTGAAAGAATTTGATCAAAGAATCACTCACTTGTTGATAAATGAGATTTTCATCAAACTCTGGGGGTTTTTGTTTTGTCTTTTTTTGTGTTTTTGGTGTTTCAGCTTTGGGTTTTACATCTGACTTGGAACCAAATAAAGACCCAAAAAACCCCCAAATGCCTTTTGCTTGCTTATGAACTGTCTTGGCATCTTTGACAATTCCATCAATTTCTTTGGCCACATCAGCAACAATTTGCCGACCTTCTTTGTACATCTCGACCGATTCTTTGATGAATGCGACCGCTGATGTGGCTGCTTGAATTAGAAGAAAAATCTCAATTTTTACAATCCAAAGAATTTGTGAACAAAGGTGGCTGCCACGCCTGGTCCAAGCAAAACCAAAGCCATCACTGTGTAGAGCAAATACTCAATCTTGGTCATTCGCTTTTCGCCAGCTGTTAAATGCTCTTGGATGACTCTATATCTTTCAGCACATACTGCCTCATGCACTGCCAGTCTTTTGTCGATTTCAGCGTCCATTTATGCCTCTGCTGGGATTACGTTTTGAAAATCATATTTTATTGGAACCGCTGACATTCTCAACAAATTATTGACCAATCGTGTGTCACTTGGATTAAATTCCACTGCTTTTTGGCAATACTGTGCAGCCAAGTCCTTGAATCCCAAATTCCATGCTGCAATCGATGCCAAATCATAGGGTAATTCCCCCCAGGCATTTGGGTCCATTGTGTAGACCAGCTCTTTGTTGGTGATGTTCAATGCCTGTCTGGCAGCATAAAAGCAAGTGTCCCACAATGATTTGTTATAGCAGTGCATGGCCAAATCCACCCATGGCTCTCTCGATGTTGGCAGCTCCATGGTGGCCAATTGATGCCATTTCATGGCCTCAGAATCATTACCGATGGCTGCATAACACTTGCCCAAAAGCCTCATTGCATAGCAGCGGTCATTGACCCATGTGGCTTCTGGCATGGCCAAGTATTTGTGCAATGCTGCAATGGCATTTTCATTTTGGCCATAGAAAAACAATTCTCGGCCATAGTAAAACGCATTTCTAGGGCAATGTGGGTCTTCATTGACCGCCAGCTCAAGCAAGGGTAAATACTGTGATCTGGACTTGGTATTGTCTGGCAAATGGGTGACCAGCTGCATATCAGTGTTGGCATAAACTTCATTGATTCTGTTGTCTGGTCTGGGATATTCATGCACTGGGTGATGGAATCGGTATCCATGCCTGGCAAAGATTTTCTCTGAATAGAACACAATGCCGTTGGACCAGTCAAATTTGTATCTAATCCTAGTCACACCATCGATCCAAAGCCGTTCAACTTCAGCTCGCCAGCCATCCTCGAGGACTTCATCGAGATCGAGTGAAACCACCACATCAATGTCTTTTGGCAGCAATGCCAGTGCAGCATTTCTGGCCAAATCAAACCGCCATGGTGTGATGCAGATTTGATGCACATCGATGCCGCACTCTTTGGCCAGCTGCACTGTCTCATCAGTTGAGCCAGTATCGGCCAAACAAATCAAATCAGCGTCTTTGCAGGATGCTATAAATCTCTCAACAAATTGAGCTTCATTTTTTGAAATTGCCGAGATTGCTATTTTCATTCTAAAGATGTAGGAGGTGTTTGTTGTTGATTTTTTGCTTCTTTCTGAACAGCCTCAATCAGTTGGAATACTTCTTGGAAAGGTTTAGTTCCCAAGTACGCCATGATGTTATTCACGAGTGTGGTTGATAAAGTTACTTTGTCCATTTTTATCCTTTAGAAATTAAAATTCCCATTGCGTAACCAATTATAAAAGCCACCATTGGATGACAAATAAACTTGATTACTTTTGTCATGCCGTCTGCCAAGGCAATTTAGGCGTAACAACAGTAGGATTGATCTGTGCGTTAATCATGCCATCCAATGCGGTCTGTGTGCCTGTTTGGTCAACGCCATTTTCATAAATCCAATTCAATACCTCTGCCTGTGTCAAATTAGCATAAGGAATGTATTGTTCGTTGGGGTTGTAAACAATGTTGCAAGTGCTATAAATCCTTGCGGTGTAGGGGATACCATTGTTTGTTTGGTCGCTAGTCGCAACGCATTGCCAATGGGCGCAGAACACGCAATCAGGTTGTGGTGTTGTTGGATATGCGTCTAGCGCAGAAATTGACCATACATAAGTATTCATATTAAGCTCCTTTAAGTTTAGCTACTTCAGCCTTGAGGGATTGAATTTCTGCGTTAAGTTCTTTGATTGCCGCAACCAAATACGGTATTGCACCAGAATTATCCATTTGTTGATATATAGGTTTTCCGTCCGCATCAACTGCATCTTTTTCGCCTGTAACAGACCTTGGGATAATAGCCTGAAACTCATGAGCCAAAAATCCTGTATCAGCTTCGTTATCAGAAATCCATGTAAAGTTAACAGGATTTAATTGATTTATTATTGATAGTCCTGTTGTTATAGGTTGTACATTAGATTTAAGTCTGTAGTCTGATGTAGTGTTGTAAAGAACTGCCGTTGTGCCTGATTGAGTAATAGAACCAATAACAGAACCATTGTAAACATATCTTTGATATGGTGTCCCACTTGCTGTTCCACTTGCATGACCCGTGTCAAATGTTGCAGTACCGCCACCAGAAAAAGATATTCCACCTTGAGCTGTTGCACCATTTGTAGCTGTTCCAAGATATAAACTTACATTAGCATATGCGCTTGCAGTACCTATACCTAAGTTACCACTAGAGTCAATCCTTGCCGCTTCTGTAGAGCCGTTGATTGCAAAAGAAATTGCATAATCAGATTGCAAGCCTAAACCAACACCTTGTCTGTGATAGATAATAGGGTGTGCAGATGTTGGAGCAGAAGCCATAGCAGAATTAAATGCAATATATCCTGTTCCACCTGTTCCAAGTCCATCAATACCTGCAACAATACCACCTAATACTTGTAGTTTTGCCCCTGATATTCCAGATGTCGAATCTGCAGTTGTAGAGTTAATTAATAAACGACCACTAGCATCTAGTGTCATTGCTTGGGTAAAAGATATAGCGTTACCTGCTGTGCCAATTGGAGCTATGTTCCAAATATGTTTACCTGCATTTTGGTTATATGATGTAGCATAATATGTAGATGTGCCATATTTCCAACCAGAATTGTAATAAGCATTATTTGTAAAATAACTATCACTTATGCCACTTAAAATAATATTTCCTGCAACACCAATTTCAAATGATTTGTAGCCAGATACACTAGATTGAGGAGTAACTCCTAATCCTAAATTAGTGCCGTCAAAAACCAATCCTGACCCAGTAGCCAAAGCACTTGTACTAGACGCATACACCACACCATTTGCTGTAAATGATGTTAGTCCTGTACCACCGTTTGTGGTTGCTAGTGTGCCTGTTACGCCTGTAGATAAGGGTAATCCTGTGTTGCTTGCTAACGATCCTGTTGTGGTTTGTAACGTGCCAGATGTAGGCAAAGTAACGCTAGTGTTGCCAGTAGCCACAAAAGTCTGAGTATATGCGCCACTATGTGTGACGTTTCCACCGAGAGTAATTGTTGATGAACCATTGTTAACACCTGTTCCACCATAAGTCCCAGTAACTACATTACCAGCCCATGATACTGAACCAGAAATACTGCTTGAATTATTAAAACTTAATGTTGCATTACCCCATGAAGCAGTGGCTGGCACATAAGAATGTACATCCCATGTTCCATTACTTGTACTATTGGTCAACAAAATCACATGAGCTGCGCCACCAGCTTGTAATGCAAGTATTGATGTCGATCCATCATGTGCATTGACTTGGATAGATGAATAAGTAATATTGTTGTTGAAATAAAATTTGTCCCCAACCGATAATGTTGTGGCATCAGGCAAATTGAACACTTGTGATGTGGTTGTGCCAGTCACCACTTGATCTTGAGCTGATGCAACTGTTAAGTTGATGGGTGTGGATGATGCAGTTGTAAATGTGGTATTTGGAATAAAGTTGTTTGCAAATACATTTTGATTTGAATCTCTCAAAACAACTGAATTTGCTCCTGATGTTCCATAAGATGATCCCCAGGCAGAGCCAGTTGACACTGCAATGCCAGCTGCTGGATAAACTGTTGGCCCAGCTGCGCCTGTAGGTCCTGTGGGACCAGTAACGCTTGGTCCTGTGGGTCCTGTAGGACCTTGAATACCTTGAATACCCTGAACCCCTTGAGGACCCGTAGGACCTAAAGCACCTGTTGGGCCTGTGGCCCCTTGAATGCCTTGGCTGCCTGTAGGTCCTGTAGGTCCTTGAATGCCTTGGCTGCCTGTCGGGCCTGTCGGGCCTTGGTTGCCTGTCGGTCCTGTAGGACCTTGGCTGCCTGTCGGTCCTGTAGGGCCTTGGCTGCCTGTCGGTCCTGTAGGGCCAGATGAATATGGCAAACTATTCCATGCAGTGGAACCATCACCAACTTTAAATTTTCCAGTGTTGGTTTCATAGCCTGGCTCACCAATCGCCAAAATTGGATTTGTGGTTGACCAATCTGTTGATGAACCTCGTCTGTATTGAATTTGTACTGCCATTTTTTAAACTCCACCACAATCAATGCTTGTAATGCCACCATAATTTGAATTTGGAGCACCGCCATCTAAATTTGAAATTACTGTGCTTGGCCCAGCTGGACCAATGCTGCCAACTGGGCCTGTGGCCCCTTGAATGCCTTGGCTGCCTGTCGGTCCTGTAGGTCCTTGAATGCCTTGGCTGCCTGTCGGTCCTGTAGGTCCTGTAATACTTGCGCCTGTCGGTCCTGTAGGTCCTGTAATACTTGCGCCTGTTGCACCTGTTGAACCTGTCGGTCCTGTTGGACCTTGAATTCCCTGAATACCTTGAATACCTTGAATGCCTTGCACTCCTTGTGGTCCAGTTGGCCCAATTGTACCTTGGCTACCAGTTGGACCAGTTGGACCTGTAATTGTAGATGCAGCTCCTGTTGGTCCAGTCGGTCCTGTAGGCCCTGTAGCTCCAGTTGGTCCAGTAGGACCAGTTGGACCTGTAATTGTAGATGCAGCTCCTGTCGGTCCTGTGGGTCCTGTCGGCCCAGTAATGCTTGGCCCAGTCGGTCCTGTCGGTCCTGTAATGCTTGGTCCAGTCGGTCCTGTCGGTCCTGTAATGCTTGGTCCTGTTGGCCCAGTCGGTCCAGTAATGCTTGGCCCAGTCGGTCCAGTTGGGCCTGTGGGACCGCTTACGCCTCGATTGGTTGTGACCACCAATGATGGTGTAGGTGTGACAACAACATTTAAATTGTTGCTATCAACAACTGTTACCGATACATTGCTCATACCACCACCACGCCATCAGACCGAACCAAAAACAACAAAAAGATGATTAAATCATCTTCTGGTGTGCTGCCTGTCACTGGCATGGAAACCTTGATTCGGCCAGAAAATCCAACTGGATCGACCGCATTGATTTCCAATTCTGGATCGGTTGCAATCAATGACCATGCCGTGTCATCAATCACCAATGTGAAAGTGCCAGCCGTATCATTTCGATTGGCAATGGTTAGAGATACTGGTGTGGGTGTTGGTGAATAGTCTGCAATATCAAATGTCAGACCATTTCGAGTGTCAGTGATATTGGACAATTCTCGTCTTACAATACTGGCATCGATGGTAGCTCCAGTCAAATTGAGTGGTGCACCAGATGAATTGGTCCAAGCCAAATTCCAATATGTCTTTTGCTGCCAAACCAATTCTCCAGCAATGATTTCATTGTCAAACCCTGATACTTGATTCAGGGTATTTTGATTAAAAACTGCCATTTCATGTCCCTTACTAGGTAGTGACGTTTCCTACACTCTTGCCAGAAACGTATGATTTTATGGTGTTTTGTTTTGTTTTGTCGATTTTAACCAATAATTGATTTTTTACAATCAATTTGTTGTGGGGGGAGTTGGCCAAACCACATTAAATGGATACCCAGTTTGGGTGGGAATATCCCTTAAAGCCTGTCTGTAATTTTTCCATTCTGTTGGAATTGCTGAACCTTGATCTGTGGCTCTGACCACAATCCAATCTGATGCAGTCAATAATAAGTTTCTTTGGGTATTAACAATTTGAATTTGATTTTGCTTTTTTTGATCGTCTGTTCTGGTATCAACCCAATTAAAAGTCTCATTGCTCCATGTCATGTACGATGGCTGCTTTTGTGCTTTTAATGTTTTTTGATCATTTGTATATGTTTGAATTTGACCATTTACAACATAATTTGATTGATGATTTGATTGACCTTCAATGGTTTGACAATTTGGCATTGTTTGAAATTGAAAATCTTTATCTGAACAATATCCAGACATAACAATTTCATAAGATATTGGATTGTATATTGTGTAATATTTCATACAAGTGGTTGAAAAAATGAAGTAAATACGTTGTCAAATTCTAATGACCCATTTCCTAAAAATGTTCCTGATGCATCATAAAATGCTGCAGTACCATAAACATTGAAATTGTATGTGCCAGCTGGCAAAACACCAGCTGCAGTTATTGTTATTGGAAATGCAGTTTCTGCTTGATTACCAAACATAAAATAACATGGTACGCTAAATGATTCAGCATAAGTAAATTCATTAACTCCAAGTGTTGTATTGCGAGTTGTAAAATTTAAATATAAATAACAAAAAACTGCAATTGAACTTAATCCTGTTAAATTTGAATACATAAATCCAGTGGTTGACAAAATTGCTGGGTATGATGCATTATTTGTTTCAATAGTAAAAGTTAATAAATTAACTGTTGATAAAATGGAACCACCAGAATATGCAGCCGTATTATTTTGAATAAATCCATTGATAAACACACCAGATGATGAATTAGTAATATTTGATGTGGAATTACCAAAAGCAAAATATCCAGTTGAATATAAAACACCACCTGATCCAGTCATGGTGGTCCCACTTAATGCAGCAGTATTTGACAAAAATTTACCAGTTACAGTTAAATTTCCAGTATTGGTTGAAAGGGCCGACAAATTACCAACTTTGAATGAAGATAAATAAGGCACTCCCCAAATAATGTTTCCAGTGGTTGGGTTATATACACCATCGGATTGCCAAAGAGATTGACCAGATGACAATGTTGGAACTGTATAACTCCATGTTCCACCACTCCATGATCCGTCTGGTGGTAAAGATGTACTGCCAGAAGTTGTAATTGTGAATGGTGTTGTATCTAATGCAGCTGATGATGTTACTGTGTAGCACGTTGTAGCAGTTGCACCAGTTGATCCTACATATCCAAATGGAACAATACTAGCATCTGTCCAACTAATCGTTGTTGTTGTAACCGTTACCGAATCAGTTAAATTTACTGATGCTGCAAATAATGTATATCCTACACTTGGTGAATCAGAAATTGATGTAAACCATCCGCTTGGTGGTGATGAAATGGTATTGTTTGACCAAGTATAAGTTGATGTTCCAGAAATGGTTGGTATTGATGCTGCCCATTGATATACAGTGGCTTTGGCCATTTGTACACCATTAACAGCCGTTCCATTTTGTCCAGCAACATATGTTGAAAATCCACTTGTCCAACTCACTGATGTAGTTGTTGCAGTTGAAACATCAGTTACTTGTTTGCTGGCCACCCATAATTGAATGCCAGATGTACCAGGATTGGTTGGAACTGTAGTTTGCCATCCATTTCCACCTGTATAAGATGATGATGCTCCTGTGGACCATGTATAAGTTGAAGTACCTGATGGATTGCCTGGCGCAGATGAAGACCATTGATATAAATATGTTGTGGCATATTTATTGGCCGATGTGCCTGTTGGGCCTGTTGGACCAGTAATACTTGAACCAGTTGGCCCTGTCGGTCCTGTAGCTCCAGTTGAGCTTGGTGACCATGCAAATCCAGCACTGATGGGGCTTAATGTTGATAAACTCGTGCCACTTCCAACTGTGTATGAAAAATAATATGTTGCAGCTGGCAGCACAATGTCAACAAATGTATAGTATGAATTGTTTGGCACTGGCAAACTGTTGGCCGTTTGTACATTGGCCCAGACTTTCCAATCTGATCCTGATGGTGTGGCCACTGTTGTATAGTACAAAGTGCCGTTTGTGACTCGGCCAGTTACTGGCACAAACACTTGCACATTGAAATATGGTTGAGTTGCATTTTCAAAATGAGCCGTGACTGTTGGTGCAGCCAATGCACTGAAAAATGTGGGTGCAGCCAATCCACTGTGTGGAGTTG
>Ga0208250_1000437_pt1 | contig 12628 bp, 10 predicted proteins | sample CryBogCBE18Aug09_FD_184557 | JGI IMG/M metagenome (GOLD analysis project Ga0208250, IMG submission 184557) | Freshwater microbial communities from Crystal Bog, Wisconsin, USA - CBE18Aug09 (SPAdes) (version 2) | ecosystem: Environmental > Aquatic > Freshwater > Lake | place: Crystal Bog... | reverse complement strand
GGGAATTAAAAATGTCAAACGGTATTGGCGGTTTTTTCAAATCATTGCTAAGTCTTGCGGTCATTGTCACCGCGGCATACTTTACTGGCGGCGCTTCATTGGCCTATGAAATGGCCGCTACATTTGCCGTTTCGATGGTGGTGTCTCGCATCTTTGCCCCCAACGTTCCACAATCGCAACAAAACAACATTCGCCAGCAAGTCCCGCCCGACCCAACCGCGGGCATCCCTTTGGTTTATGGCGACGCATTCACCGGGGCGCGTTTCGTTGATGCGGTCTTGACCACCGACCAAACAAAAATGTATTACGTCATGGCGATTTCGTGCATTTCGCCCAACGGTCAATTTTTCTATGACACGACAAAGTTTTATTATCAAGACCGCCTGATTACGTTTGACAGCACCGACCAAACCAAAGTCGTCAGCTTGACCGATGCGGCTGGCAACGTGGACACCACCATCAGCGGCCATTTGTATATTGCGCTTTACACATCCAGCGCCACGGGAACGATTACGCCCGTAAACACATCGAATCTGCCATCGGCCATCATGTCCACGGCCAACGGCGTTCCATCGGGCCAACAATGGGCATCGAGCGGTCGTCAAATGAACGGCACAGCGTTTGCGGTCGTCACCTTGGTCTATAACGCCAATTCCGCGGGAACGACAAGCCTTCAACCCATCACCTTCCATGTCAGTCATTATTTGAATGGCGCAGGTTGCGCGAAACCCGGTGATGTTTGGTATGACTACCTTACAAATACCGTATACGGCGGCGCGATTGACCCGTCTTTTGTGGATTCGACATCGGCCACCGCGCTGAATACTTATTCGGATGTTTTGATTCCCTACACCGATTACAACGGTTATTCTCAAACAATTCCGCGCTATCGGTTCAACGGCGTCTTGGACACAGGGCAAACCATCCTAAACAACGTGGACATCATGATGACTTGCTGCGATTGCTGGCAAGCCTACAATTCGCCAACAGGTTTATGGTCCGTGGTGATTAACCAAGTTATATCGCCCACATTCAGCTTTGATGACACCAACATCATTGGCGCAATTACTGTCGGTGCATTGGACATCACCCAACAAGCCAACCAAGTCGAGGCCAAGTTCAACGATGCCACGAACCGCGACCAACCCGGCTATGTGAATTTACAAACCCCGAGCGGTTTGCTGTATCCCAACGAACCCGTCAACAAATACACGGTTTCTTATGACCTGATAAATTCCAGCGTCACCGCCCAATACCTTGCAAATCGCGTTCTTGAACAAAACCGCCAAGACCTGATTGTCAGTTTTGAATCAACTTATGCCGGGATTCAAGTTCAAGCTGGCGATGTCGTCACCGTCACCAATTCAAATTACGGTTGGACCAATCAGCAATTCCGCGTGACGCAAGTCAAGGAAATCGCGCAAGCCGATGGCACTTTGTCCGCATCGTTCCAAATGAATTCGTATAACCCCGCCGTTTATGCCACGGGAAACATTACGCAATTCACGCCCACGCCCAACAGCGGCTTGGCAAATCCGCAATACTTTTCGGCGCTTTCCGCACCCACGGTTACCAGCACAAGCCCAACGGCCACCATCCCGTCGTTCAATGTGGCTTGCACTATTCCCGCCAGCGGCCAAGTCACCGAAGTCACGTTGTTTTATACGACCTATTCAAGCCCGTCAGCATCGCAATGGGTGGCATGGGGTTCGCAAACATCGTCGAATTCGCTGGCATTTACGCCATCGTCCACGCTGTCGTTCATCGATATTAGTTTACCGACCCAAACTTATTATTTCGCGTTCATTGTCTCGAACAACAACAGTTCGTCACTTTTGTCGCCTTTGTCGGCATCTTTGAATTGGAATCCAAACCCAACCACTTCCGCGGTGGCTGGCACGTTCTTGGGTACGTTTTCGCCCGTTGTTACGCAAGTGCCACGAACTGGCGGCGTCACGCCCGTTTTCACAGGCATCGTTCCAAAACTTTACGGTTCGGCTGCTGGCGGCGCAATTGACTTTGTTACATCGCAAACCGACATCGATTCGGCTTTTGTAAATAACACTTGGCGAATTGGCGGTTCGGCCACGACAGGTTATGGCGACATCACCACCACGGGCGGCTTAACTTTTGGTTCAATCACCGATGGCGGCACATACGCGCAATGGGCATCCGTCACGGCCATGTCGTCGTCCCCCGCGTTGCTTAACGTTCCAATTCGCTACAAATCGGCATTGGGCGTCATTACTCAAGCGGCCACGGCCAGCACTCAATTTATCTTTTTGGACCCCGGCCCAACTGGTTCTAGCGGTTCAAATGGAAATCAATACGCCACGGTTTATTTGTATCAATGGAATACAACAACCCCATCCAATCCAACTGGCACATCGTCCTATAACTGGTCTACGGGCGTAAATTCGTCCTATACCGGAACGGGCGGTTGGTCAACGACCATTCCAACAAACCCCGGCATACCGTTGATTCAGCTTTGGACCGCGGCCATTCAAATCGTTGCGGTTGGCGGCACGTCCACTACATCGGTAAGTTGGGCCAGCGGTTATTCAATTTCGGCTTTGACGCTGAACGGCGCTAATGGTGCAAACGGAACAAACGGTTCACCCGGCGCAAATGGCTTGCAAACTGCATCGCCTACCGTTTACCAATGGGCCATTACCATCCCAAGCGGTCCGACGGGTTCATCAACCTACACTTGGGCAAGTGCATCGTTTACGCCTACCCCAAGCGGCTGGACGCAAACACCCGGTGCATCGCCAAGTCCCGGTTTCACTTTGTGGGCGGCAAAGGTCAACATTTCTGATTCGGCCACGGCCACCACAACTTCAATCAATTGGACGCTGGCAAGCATTCTTGGCGCTGGTTATGCCGGAACAAACGGCTCAAATGGAACAAACGGTACAAATGGCACAAACGGAACGAACGGCATCAATGGCACTCGAACCGCAGTCATCACCATGTATCAATGGGCGGCTTCCACCCCATCATTGTTCCCGTCTGGTACGTCCACCTACACTTGGTCAAATGGCACGTTCACCGCGCCCGGAACGCCCAATGGCTGGACAATTTACCCCGGCGCACCCGTGGCGGGTTACATTCTTTATGCCACCGACATGGTTTACGCTGACACCAGCACCAGCGCAACATCGTCGATTGTTTGGTCGTCCACAATTGCTTACCCAAGCGGCGCGGCCGGAACGAACGGCGCTAATGGGTCACCAGGCGCACCCGGCACAAACGGAACCAATGGCACGAACGGATTAAACGGAACCCGCACAGCATTCTTGCAGCTTTATCAATGGGCATACAGCACCCCCACGGTGTTTCCAAGTGGTTCATCGACCTATACATGGTCAAACGGAAGTTATAACCTGCCAAGTTCGCCCAACGGTTGGACATTGCTGCCCGGTGCACCCGTTGTTGGTTATACGCTGTACGCTTGCGCGGTCAGTTATGCGGACACCAACACCACGTCCACTTCAACGGTCGGCTGGACCACTTCCACGGCTTACGCCTTGGGCGCGTCTGGAACCAATGGCGCTAATGGAACGAACGGCACGAACGGTACAAACGGCACGAATGGTATTGATGGATTGTCGGCCCGGATTGCTTACGCCGTTTCCAATTCATCGTCGCTGAGTTCAAGCCCTTCCACCTACACGACCACAGGCGCTGGCGCTTTCCCGCCTTACAACACATGGGGCGGCGCTGAAACATGGCAAGCCACACCCGCAACGTATGGCGCTGGACAAGCCCTATTCCAAACAAACGGCATATATAACCCCGGCACATCCCAAACGGTTTGGACCGCGCCTTATTTGTCGAACTTGAAGGTTGGGTCGCTGTCGGCCATTACCGCCAACACGGGCAATTTGACGGTCACGGGAACATTCCAAGCGAACACCGCCGCAATCAGCGGGTCATCCATGACGGGTTCCGGCGCTGTTATTCAAAATTCGGGCGCTTTTGCTTTTGGAACATCGTCGCAGAATTTAACTTACAACGGCTCGACGCTGCAATTAAATGGCTTTCTTAGCGCCACTAGCGCGGGAGGAAATAGTGTTAGCGTGTCAACATCTGGCGGTTATTTAACAGTCATTACCGGAAGTGCTGTTGGCACAGGAACTGCATTGGTAACAATTTCTGGAAGTTGGTCAGTCGCTGGAAATTTCTCTGGAACGATTCCAACATATTTTGATAGTGGATTAAATATCATTGCTGGCGGTACGGCTTATGTGCAAAACACATCTTATGGCAGCTTAATACAAGCCGGAGTTTTCCAAAAATCCACCGGAACTTACGGCGTCACCGTTCCATTTTCTCTGTCAATTTTGGTTGGTTTTACGGGAACTGGAACTTTCCAAATTCAACTTTATCAACAAGGTGCATATTTTAGAAATGGTCCAAGTTTAGTTACTGGAACTGGATATGTTTCGCAAATTACCTACTACGCATCTTTGTTCCAACCTTTGCTTAATTAGTAAAAATTGTTCTGAGATGAAGTAAAATTTCAAAACAAGACATGACAAAACCGTAGCTCTGCGAGACAGCGGAGAGCGTCACTACCTGAGTAAAGGGAAACATCATGGCCGCGTTTAACCAAAACACGATATATCAAGTGTCGGGTTTTTCTAATCCTTGCATATCCGGCGAACTTGTCTGGAATCAAGCGACATACTGGAATCTAGCATTCACCAACCAAGCTGGCGCACCCGTCGATTTGACAGCGGCCACAATCAATGCCCAAATCGTTCGGCGCGAGGTTTCCAACCTGCAAGACACCCGCACAGGCTTGTCTTTTAGCATCGCGGACTATTCGCCCACGCCCACGCCCATCACTTTGAACATTGTCAATTTGAACGCATCGGCTGGCACGTTTACGCTGGTGATTGACGATTCCACATGGTCTTTGGTGTCAAGCGACCCTGAGTTGGAAATCAACGCACAGAATCCAGTTTGTTTTTCTGGCCGCATCATGGTGAATTTCCCCGCAATTTCCGGCGGTAATCCCGCTGACGATGCCGTGATTTTTCTTTTGTTCTTGGTCCGTTCCGACGGTATCGTGGTGGTCTAAATGCAATTAAATTTAACAGTCCAAAACGCAAACAGCATCGTTTGCCAAGTTGTTCCCACGCCCACGCAAACCATCAACATCGACCGCGGCGTCACGGGCAATGGCATCGCGTCAATTGTTCCGGTCACCATCGCAACGTTCCAATACTTGCAGATTACTTACACCAACGGAACGGTGGTTGACGTTGGGCCATTGACATCCACGGCTTACACGGCCACATCGCCCATTGTCATCACGGGCAACACCATTTCGCTGTCTACGGTTCAACCGCAACAAGGCGGCACAGGCGCGGCGGGAACGCTGACAGGTTACGTTTACGGCAACGCCACGGGCGCGATGACCGCATCAACGACCATTCCCAACACGGCCATCACAGGCTTGGGCACGATGTCCACGCAAAACGCCAACAACGTGGCGATTACAGGCGGGACAATCCAAGGCGTTGCGCTGACCATTGACAGCATTCAAAGCACCCCTATCGGCTCGACCACGCCATCTACAGGCGCGTTCACCGCGCTGTCGGCATCCAGCACCGTTTCAGGCACAGGCTTTTCAACTTATTTGGCAAGTCCACCCGCAATCGGCGGCACAGCGGCCAACACCGCAAAGTTCACGACGCTGGCAGTCACGGGCCTGACGGGTTACACATACGCCAACGGGTCGGGCAATTTGACCGCATCGACCACGATTCCGAATGCTGGTTTGGCGAATTCAAGCCTGACAGTCAATGGCGTTTCGATTGCCCTTGGCGCGTCGGGAACCGTTACGGCGGCGGCTGGCACTTTGACCGGAACGACTTTAAATTCCACGGTGACGGGTTCGTCATTGACAAGCGTCGGCACTATCACAACGGGAGTTTGGAATGCGACGCCAATCACCAACAGTTTCTTGGCGAATTCTTCTATTACGGTCAATGGTACTAGCATTTCTTTGGGTGGCAGCGGAACGATTACTGCCGCAACTACCAGCACCCTTACTATTGGTTCTGGATTATCTGGCGGCTCATTCAACGGCTCTGCCCCTGTAACCATTGCAAACACGGGCGTTTTGACGTTTTCCGGCGGCACAACAGGGCTTACCCCCAACACGGCCACAAACGGCGCGATAACCCTTGCTGGAACGCTTGCTGTCGCCAACGGCGGAACGGGCGTCACATCATCGAGCGGCGCGAATTCGGTTGTTTTGCGCGATGCCAACGGCAACGTCACGACCAATTGCTTGTTTGAAGGCTATACAAGCCAAGCGGCGGGAACGACCATCACGCTGACCGCATCGTCGGTTCAGAATTGGGCCATCACGGGTTCTGGCGGTCAAACAATCCAATTGCCCAATGCGACCACGCTACCCGCTGGCGCGACTTTCACGTTCAACAACAATCAATCGAGCGGCACAATCGTTGTCCAAAACAATTCGGCCACCACCATCGCCACGGTGCAATCGGGTTCGTATATCACGGTTGTTTTGCTGAGTAATTCCAGCGCAGCGGGTTCGTGGGATTTCCACAATTCGCCACCTTCCAATGCGTCTTGGTCAACCAATACGTTGAATTGGGCAGGTTCGTATACAAACGGCACATGGAACGGCAACGCTGTCGGCGCAATTTACGGCGGAACAGGTCAAACCGCAGTCACCACGGGCGATTTGCTTTACGGTTCGGCATCAAACACTTGGTCGCGGCTTGGCGTTGGCTCTACGGGTCAAATCTTGCGCGTTGCTGGCGGCGTTCCGACTTGGGGCGTTGACTACACGGGAACCGTCACCAGCGTTGCGGCTACCGTTCCGTCATTCTTGTCGATTTCTGGTTCGCCTATTACAACCAGCGGCACATTGGCAATCGGTTATTCCGGAACAGCTTTACCCACGGCCAATGGCGGGACGGGTTTAACCAGCTTCACGGCAAATCAGGTTTTCTACGCTTCCAGCACATCGGCATTTGCACAATCCAGCAATTTGCAATTTGATGGCTCAAAGTTGACCCTTGCCAATGACGCCTCTATTAGCACATTGACTGTTGGTTTGGGGACTACATCTGGCGGTTCTACCAACGCCATCAGCACTGTTTTGGGCTATCAGGCCTTATCGTCGAACACTTCTGGGCAATACAACATCGCTGTTGGTTATCAATCGCTCAAAGCAAATACGACTGGACAAGGCAACGTGGGTGTTGCCGTTCAAGCTCTTTTAAACAATACATCCGGCAACTACAACACGGTTGTTGGTTCTGGGGTTCCCGGCGTTTCTGGCTCCGCTTTGTCTTCAAACACCACGGGGTCATACAACTCTGCTTTTGGCAACACGGCTCTATTAAACAACACAACGGGTCAATACAACACTGCTCTGGGCGCAGGGTCACTTGCATCCAACACCACAGCCTCTAACAACACTGCTGTGGGTTATCAGGCTGGGTATAGCAACACCACAGGCTCTAGCAATACTGCTGTTGGGTATCAGGCTGGATTCAGTTCTACTGGGTCAGGCAATACTGCTTTGGGGCAAGGTGTTTCTGTTGGTACAAGCGGGAACAACAATACTTGTTTAGGTATTGGTTCCGGAATAAGTTTGACCAGCGGGTCAGGTAACGTATTTGTTGGATCGGTTGGTTCTGGAAGCACTGGTGGTGCTGGTTACTTTGTGACCACAGGTTCTAATAATACCATTTTGGGTGGCTACACCGGCAATAATGGCGGCCTAGACATCCGCACAGCCTCCAACTACATTGTTCTGTCTGATGGGGCTGGGAATCCACGAGCCAACTGGACAAGCACGGGGAATATGGTCAGCGGTGCTGCTACACCGATTATTAGCGGCAACAACTCTTTCCAGTTAGGTCATGCTTCAAACTATATTTTTGAAATGGGTAATACGGCCAATACTGGACTAGAAGGTTGCTTGACCACATTGTTGACATCGGCTAACAATGCTACAACTTCATATCACTACGCCAGCTATTGCTCATCATCGTCATCTCTTGCTTATTCAACTATGGTGTTTGGTGTTTTAGGTAATGGCAACGTCAAAAATGCCAACAACAGCTACGGCGCTATTTCTGACATCAAAGTTAAGCAAAACATATCGTTGTCTGGCTCTCAGTGGAACGACGTTAAGGCGCTTGGTGCATTAGTTAAAAAATTCAGTTTGATTTCTGACCCCACCAATACAATGCAAATTGGTTGGGTTGCTCAAGACGTTCAAACTGTTTCGCCCGGACTTGTTTATTCCACTCCAGACCGAGATGAAAATCATGAACTGACTGGAACTTCAACGCTGGGCGTTAACTATTCAATAGCGTACATGAAAGCGTTTAAGGCACTAAGCGAAGCGCAAGTCCGAATTGAAACACTGGAATCCACCATTGCCCAAATGCAAGCGGCCCTTAAAGCTGCTGGTATCGCAGGCTTCTAACCCCCGAAAGGAAATCTCATGTCAACAGTCTACACTTGGTCAATCACCTCCATGCAACAATGGCCTAGCGGCACAAACGCTGGCTACGTTGTGAACGTCAACTGGCTTCTTACCGGCACTGATGGCACTCACACCGCATCTATTGGTGGTAACACCCAATACCCCGTTACTGACGCACAAGCTGGTTTTGAACCCTATGCAAGCCTGACTGAAGCCCAAGTCATTGGCTGGGTTCAAGAGTCTTTGGGCGAACAAGGCATCGCCAACTATGAGGCCAATGTGCAAGGCCAAATTAACAGCTTGGAAAACCCACCAGTTTCGCCAATTACGCAACCTTTGCCTTGGGCTGCGGCATAATATCAACGCCAACTTTCTGGCACTTTTTAACAGGAAAATACATCATGACCGAACAAGCCCAACCCGCATCGAAAACCCAAGCCTTCATCTATTCTGCCGACTTGGTGAATGCGACTTTGCAATACTTGGCGACTAAGCCTTACGGCGAAGTGGCGAACCTGATTGCTGGTTTTAATCAACCAATCGACCCTTCCACCATTCAACAAGCCGCCGCCGAAGCGCCGCCCGAAAGCTGATAAATGGACAATCCAGTTACGCACGAACAAATTTATGCGCGTCTTTGCGCGATGGAATCCAAGGTTGACACAATAGAGTCAAACACAAAGGACATCATTGAGGCATTCAAGGCGGCGCAAGGCGCGGTGAAAGTGTTGAACTGGATTGCGTCCCTTGCAAAGCCAATCGGCATCATCACTTTGGTGACGGGCGCGATTATGGTGGGGTGGCATAACCTGACGGGGAAATAAACCGTCAATTCGCCAAATGATAGGCAATTGAAGCATCTTGGGCGGTGTCGAAATATCCAATGTGCTTGCCATTTTTTTGAGCAAGCCATTTCTTATTTCCAACGTTCCAATGAACGCCAACATATCCTGATTTGTTGTTTTTGAACATTGAGCGATTGCGTTGGTTTTGCGTATGCGTCACTTCTCGCAAATTGCTGATGGCATTGTTTGCCCGATTGCGGTCAATGTGGTCTATTTCATTAGGCCAATACCCATAAGCGGCCAACCAAATCAAGCGGTGCAAATAATAACTTTTTTTGTTGACCATCAAAATCAAGTAGCCATCATTTCGCATTGACCCTGCAAGGCTTCCGGCTTGCAAGTGTCGAAATTTAAATTTGCGCGTAAATGTTCCGTCTTCTAAATTGATGGTGTATTTTTCGCAAAGCTCGGTTAGAATAATTTGGTCCACGCTGTTGTCCTTTCCTGACAATGGTTTGGGAAGTGACCGCCAAGGGTTGCCGCCCTTGATGGTTGCGCTAATTTTAGCTTAAATTATGATTGACCCAATCACAGCCCTTGCCGCGATTCAGTCTGCCGTAAAACTTGTCAAAAAGATGAGTCAGACGGTTGATGACGTTGGTTCGTTGGGTCCGGTATTGGGCAAGTATTTCGATGCCAAAACGAACGCCGTTCAAGCGGTCAAGGATGCCAAAGATTCTGGCAAGGCTTCCAACATGGGAACCGCCATTCAAATCGAAATGGCGCTGGAACAAACAAAACAGTTTGAAACCGAACTGCAAATGTTGTTTATGACGTCCGGCAAGATTGACGTTTGGAACAAAATTAAACAACGCGCCGGTGAAATGGACAAGGCCGACAAGTTTGCCGAACAAGCTGCCAAAGACCGCGCAAAGAAGCAAAAAGAAGAACAAGAAGAATTTTTTATTGTGGGTTTGGTGATTGTTTTGGTTATCGTTCTTGGCGCTGTTGGTTATTTCTTCATTCAAGAATCCATAGACTATGCGAAAAAGAATAGCCATTCTGTTCATCATCACAAGTCTTAGTGGGTGCGGTGACGAATACCGCTATCATTGCCAAGACCCTAAACACTTTGGTGACGCGCAATGTCTGAAACCGGCTTGCGAATTTACGCAAACTTGCCCGGATTATTTAATCGCGCCAATTTTGGAGAAAAAAATTGAAGGAAATATTGCTGGCCCTTCTAACGCGCAATCCGGACCAAGCGCGACTAACTGCCGATGAAATAGACACGCGGGTTCGTGCGTTTGTCATCATTATGGTGACATTGATTTTTGGTTTTATCACCATTGCTTTGCTTTATTCGGTTACGTTCGTTACGCAACCCATGAAGGCAATGGCGCCCATAGACCAAGCCTACACCAAAATGTTGAACGACATTGTTTTGTTGATTGTTGGCGGTATTGGCGGCATTCTGACTAAAGGCATCACCACAGAAGCATCCAACATGATTACAGCGGCCAAGAACAACACCGCTGCATATACACCGCCACCACCACCGCCACCAGCACCAGTAGTAATGATGACGCCAAGTTGGACGCCACCGCCAACACCACAAAGCCCACCTACGCTGGAAGCCGACCATGAACGCGAACGCATGGCGCAAGCTAGGGCAGAGGCGCAACCATGATTAGTTGGTTCTTTGAAGGGTTGTTTTACTACCTCGCACTTTTAGCGTTTATCGCAGGTTTGGCACTATACGGCGTTAGTTATTTTGCCAAATTGTTGCCGGTTATTGCTGCTTACGCATTGATGATGCAAATTGGCGGCATGGTTATGGCCGTTGGCGGTGGGTATTTTGTGGCAGACCATAAAGGATACGAACGGCGCGTGGCAGAAGATAAAGCCGAAATTGACAGGCTAAACGCTGAAGCGCGGGAAAAAGAAGTTCAAATGGCGCAAGCCATCAAAGAAAAGACAGCAGCATTAAGGAAAGCTACCAATGCAATCAATCAAAAACAGTCTGATACTTTTAAGCGCATTGATTCTGGCGAGTTGCGGTTCCCAACCAGTTGTCCCGTACAAGCCGATTCAAGTACCGGAACTACCGGAGGAAATCCAAGCAATGCAACCGAATCTGAGCGACAAGCTATTAAAGATATTGTCACCATCGCAGCAGAAGGCGACATCGCAATCACCAGACTTAACGCTTGCATCGCCCAATACAACAACGTCCGCGAAACCATAAACGCTGGTGTGAAATGATTACAGCGGCACAACTTCACGCACTTGGAATCGGCCCGGAATGGGAAGAACCGCTAAACGCTACATTTCGTCGGTTCATGATTGATGATGTCCGTAAACAAGCGGCGTTTATTGGGCAGTGTTCCCACGAATCCGGCCATTTCCGCAAGCTGGAAGAAAACCTAAATTATTCTTCGGAAACTTTGCAACGGTTATTTGGCCATAAATTCAAACCAGAAGAAATCCAACAATACGCGCACCAACCGCAGCGCATCGCCAACAGGATTTATTGCAATCGCATGGGTAACCGGGATGAAGCATCCGGCGATGGTTGGTTGTATCACGCACGAGGCGTTATCCAGCTAACCGGCCACGACAACTTCTGGCACTTTGGGCAATCCGTTGGAATGGATTTTGTGCATAACCCCGCACCAGTTTCGCAACCACTTTATGCGGCCCAAAGCGGTGGTTGGTTTTGGGTTACACACGGGTGCGATCCATTGGCAGAAAATGAAAATTGGGAAGGTTTAACGCGCCGAATCAATGGCGGGACATTTGGTTTGGATGAACGGGTGCATTTAACCCGGCAAGCCTTGCAAGTGTTGTCCTAAAAGGTGGAAGCCCTCAATTTGGCCTTTTAAATTCCATGCGAGAAAGCCAAAAAACCGCATGGTTCAGCATCCTTGAACGTTGGCTTAACAGGCTTCCAAAAGACAACTGCGAGTCAAATCATAAGCAAAGATTGGATTTTTTGTTCCAGTTCTTGCAAAAATAATTTGACTTCAGTTTCTAATTCGGCCACATACACCGGGTCAAACGGAACGCGCTGAATGTAAAGCTGCAACCGTTCCGGCACTCGCGGGTCATACGAAACAAAATCCACCCATTTGCGTCCGGTACAGGCCATTTGCCATTGCATTTGGTCATGATACTTTTTGGGGTATTTCTTGTTGATGATGGTGTCGAAATGGTTGGCCGAATTTGGACACTTGATTTCTATCGCGCCATCATCCCCGACAAGGCCATCCGGCGAAGCGCCAGCGCGTTCAATCGTTGGGTGGGATATATACCCCACTTCATCGACCATCACGTCATTGGCTTGCTCATA
>Ga0208250_1000413_pt1 | contig 13093 bp, 16 predicted proteins | sample CryBogCBE18Aug09_FD_184557 | JGI IMG/M metagenome (GOLD analysis project Ga0208250, IMG submission 184557) | Freshwater microbial communities from Crystal Bog, Wisconsin, USA - CBE18Aug09 (SPAdes) (version 2) | ecosystem: Environmental > Aquatic > Freshwater > Lake | place: Crystal Bog... | reverse complement strand
TGGTCTCGGCGGTCAGCCAATCTTTATTCAGGGTGCTTAGCCCATCTTCGTCAGCTTCGTAAAACTCCACCGTCTGATAGTCGCTATCGGATACGGCGTATTTTAGGGGCGTGACATTCGGGTTGTTGATGAAGTTACCCGCAAGCTCGCCATACATCCGTGACGGTTCGATAGCTATTACTTTGTAGCCAAGGTTTAGCCCGGCTTGAGTTGCATCGCCTTTATTTGCGCCTATATCAAATAGAAGCAAGGTTGCGCACCACCGATTCACGATATTCAAGGGTGAGGTCGTAGGCAAGAAGGTCGTTAAATATCTTGACCGCTTCATCCTTGCGACCAATCCACCACGCCGCCACGCCCTTCTCAAAGAGCAAGCAGTAATCGGTGAACTCTAGGTCAATCGTTGGATCGCTTTTCTGTCCGTTGTGCAATCCCAACTCGGCCCATGTGTAGGACTCTTGGTATTCACGCTGGCGTTCAAAGAACCGCGACATCCAGAAATACGCCTCAGAGCGATAAGGCAGATAAGCGAGTGCTTGCAAGATGCAGTTAGAGACGGTGTGCAGTCTGTCGTTCTGTTGTTCGAAGCACTTGGCAAGTCGCAGCAGCGAGGCATAGACCAAGCTCGGATGCGTGTCCTTGCCGTACTCTGCCGTTCGCAAGTAGAACGATACGGCGCTCGCAATTTGATTCTGCGAGTCGTACTTTACGGCGGCTTGGAAGTTCAGCTCAGGATTAAAAGGGTCTTTGGATAAATCCGCGATGATTGTCTCTATAAGCACTTTGCCACCATTTCGTTTACAAGTTCGCCTGGTACTTGCAAGATAAACGCGGCATTGTCTTGGAAACCCCAAGAGATAAGCAGGTCGCCGTTATGTTCGGCAGCTCCTACGCAGAACTCAATCCTGCCGTCTAAGAACTTAAACGGTTCAGGTGAGATGCCGATAAGGTGCAGTTCGTCATCATAAACGCAGAGACGGTGGTTGTAGATGCCGTCCTTTTGCCCAAGATAGTTCTTGAACAAGTCCACTTCATGCGTGATAGAAATATAGTGGTCGCCCCAACGGATAACCTGCGAGCTTCCGCGCTGATCCTTTTCGGGCTTTAGCCCGCCGAAGTGAAGCGTGTCTTGCATGGCTTGGTCTCCCACAACAGAGACAACCTCAACAGGTGAGTGCCATTTGATGAAGTTAAAAGGTCGGTCAATGACCGGAACCCAGTTCTTCTCGCAGTACGAGTTATCGGGTTGCGGTGCTTTGATGCGTGTTCGGGAAACTTCCTTAACGCTCCAGTTGTTTTTATTTATCTCTACCTTAGATAGTTCCATGCGACCCACGCCGTTAGTTGTGGTGTCTCGGCGAACTCCGATGAGATAGTAGCCATCCCAGTAAACAAGGCGAGCATCTTCTAATCCGACAAACTCCCAGATAGGTTCATGCAAGTTCAGCATTTCTACCTTGGTGCAATCGGTGATGTTTAAATCGTTGTTGAGTCGAACGACATAATTCTCAGTAACGAGTCGCTGGTCTTTCTCGGGGTGGAGATAAGCAAGTGGCCCCCACCGCGAGGGAAAGATTTGCACATTCTCGCTATGAAAGAGGATGTAGTTGACGACTCGGACATTAACGAGGATGTCGCCATCTGGATCAATAAAGACCGATGGGTTCATGCCACCGAATGTTCCGGGTATTGCTAGTGGGGCTAACTTACCGCCCTGTGCAACCGCCTTTTGCACTAAATTCATTTGTGTAGCTTATCAGGCGCTCGCTACAACCTCAGTCCACGACTTAGTGGCTTCATCCCATGAGTAGAGCTTGCCGTCTGTTGGCATAGGGGTTGGAGCTTCCCAGAGGTAAGTGGTCTTGTTGAGTGTCCATGAAGGGAAAGGCTGAGGCGCGTGGAATCCGGTGCCGTCCCATGTGTAACCAATTCCGGCGTAGTTGAATCCAATTTGTGCGCCACCGTCAGGCTGACCATCTGATCCGTAATGAACTCCGCCGCGAGTGTTGTACGAAGTCTGAACCCATGTGCCGCCTAAGCCAAGTTCCTCAGAAAGAAACTTGTTGCCATCAGTAACTGAGTTATCAACAACGAGAACGCGAGTGACGATGTTGTTTGAATCTATTTCGGCCCAATGTGCCATGTTGTCTCCTTAGTTGGTTGCAAAGGTAAATGAACCAGTAGATTTAAAGGCGTGATAAGTGTAAGTGCCATCGTTGGTAATTGTTCCGCCTGTTGCTTGAGCGGTAGTTCCAAGATAACGAACAATTACAATACCCGACCCACCAGCACCACCGGCAGAACCATAACCGCCACCGTCAGCACCGCCACCGCCACCGCCTGTATTTGCAGTTCCAGCCGTAGCTGATCCACCGCTTCCATTACCGCCAGCGCCGCCACCACCGTTACCACCAGCAGCAGCGTTAGGGTTATTGCTACCACCACCGCCGCCACCTGCATAATAATAATGTGAGGAAACGAGCTGACCAGTTGAGGTTGCAGAACCCATCGCATCAAGAGCAGCAATCGTTGTTCCGCTTAAACCAATACCGCCCGCTCCACCAATAGATGTAGTGCCGTTGCCGCCGACTCCACCCGCTCCACCGCCGCCACCTTGACCATACAAAGCAGCCGATGTTGCATTACCGCCGTTGTTACCATAACCAGTTGCGCCACCAGTATTGCCCTGTGTTGCAGTTCCCGGAGAAGTTTGATTTTTGTCACCAGCTCCACCGCCAGAACCACCGCTACCACCAGCATTACCACCGAAACCGCCATAACCACCGCCGTTGGATGTAATTGTGTCAAAGGTAGAGTTGTTGCCAACATTTCCGTAAGTGCTTCCAACCGCTCCACCAGCACCAACGGTTACAGTAAAACTGCTAGTTCTTGCTAATGTGCGACCGCTTTGCCATGAAAGACCACCCGCGCCACCACCAGTTCCAGTTGGTGCGCCACCGCTACCGCCACCAGCAACAACCAAAACATCAACTGTTAAAGATGGTGGGTTAGCAGTACCAACCGCAGCCCAAGTTCCAGTTGCCGTGTAGTTAAGCATCTGCCCTAAAGTCGTGTCGTAATACTCCATCCCCACGAATGGCGAGGATGGGCGATTGGATGTTGATCCGATTGCATAACCTGAACGAGATAAATCTCTAGAGCGTGACATTATCCACCTACCTGTGAACGAGTGTAACGAACGATGATGATACCTGAACCGCCGTTGAAGCCAGAAGCAGTTCCGCTATAAACATTTCCGCCTCCGCCGCCACCTGTGTTTGTAGCGCCGTTAGAACCGTTTAAGCCCGGTGTCCAATAAGAACCAGTTCCGCCACCACCAAAGCCACCAGCAGTTACAGCGCTTGCGCTTCCGTTAGAACCACCACCACCGCCAGCGTAATAATAATTTGGTGAGTGATAATCGCCAGTAGAAGTTGCGGCAGCCATAGCGTTAATGAGTGAGCTTGTTGCGCCGATTCCACCGACTCCGCCAGTATTAGAACCACTAGCATTTCCGCCAGCTCCGCCAGCTCCACCACCACCGCCACCGCCTTGAGTTCCGCTTGGTGATGAACCGCCGTTATTTCCTTGACCGCTTGTTCCAGTACCGCCAGATTTTGCGGGAGCGCCACCGCCACCCGAACCGCCGTTAGAACCGTTATTGAAAATGGTGTCGGGTGAGTCAGCAGCGCCACCACCACCGCCGCCATAAATAGTTCCAGACAAAGAACCAAATGATGAGTTTCCACCATTAGTTCCGTTGGCGTTATAAACACCACCGGCACCGGGGCCTCCAACGGTACAAGTGTAAGCTCCGTTTAGAGATTGAGATGTTGCAGTCCATAAACCACCAGCACCACCAGCGCCAGACCATTGACCATTAGCGCCACCGCCACCACCGCCACCAGCTACTACCAAAATATCTGCGGTGATTGTGCCGTTGGATACTGTAAAAGTGGATGTTGATGTAAATAAACGATAATAATAAGTAGAATCAGAATAAAGAGTTCCACCGGATACGGTTGGCAAGGAAAGCGCCAACGGATACCATGCACTTCCATTGTAAACCTGCAACGCGCCCGATGTTGTATTCCAGAACAACTGTCCAGCATAAAGACCTGTTGGGTTTGTCGAACCGCTTGGTGGGTATTGCTCCCAGTTCAATCCGTTAGTCTGAGATGAATCAGCCGTGAGAAGGTAAGTATTTGATCCGATAGGCAAACGGTTAACGGTTGATGCCGCGTTACCAACAATCAAGTCGCCCTTAGTAGTGACGGTTGAAAGCGGGATTGCGTTAGCCACCGAGAACGATGATGGCGAGACTACTGTGGCAATATCGCCAGAAACAAGAGCCGTCAGTCCGGTGATAGATGTTCCTGTAGTTGCGGTGTAGTCCACGCCGCGCTCAAGAAGAACGCCGTTGATAAAGACTTGTTCAGCTCCTACGGTATATGACAGGGTTGTAGAGAATCCGTCAGTTCCGGACAATGAAGTTTCGCCGCCTGTTGCGGTGTAACGCCATTGTTGCATGGAGACAGAAGCGGTTGAGCCTTGAACGCCTTGAGTACCTTGTGTTCCAGTCGCACCCTGAACACCGCTTGTTCCAGTTGTTCCCTGTGATCCGATTGAACCAGTCGCGCCCTGAATACCATTTGTTCCTTGAGAACCTGTCGCGCCTTGAGTACCAATGAGACCTTGAGTGCCTGTCGTACCCTGAGCGCCAGTAGTTCCCTGCGCTCCGGTCATTCCTTGAGAACCAGTTAGACCTTGGCTACCAGTTGTTCCTTGTAATCCGTTAGAACCGCTAGTGCCAGTCGTACCTTGTGAGCCAGTCGAACCTGTTGCGCCGACTGCGCCTTGAGTGCCAGTCGTACCCTGCGCACCATTAGTTCCGCTTGTACCTTGCGCGCCATTAGAGCCAGCAGTTCCCTGAGCGCCTGTTGCACCTTGCGTTCCGTTAGTACCCGAAGCACCTTGAGTTCCTGTTGTTCCTTGCAGACCTTGAGTACCAGCGCCAGTTGCGCCTTGTGTACCTTGAACACCCTGCGAGCCAACTGCCGAGGTCTGAGTAAAGAGAATCTGATCCGTGCCGATGATAATTGAGCCATCAGCATACGAACCGACATTGTATTGAATCCATGAAGTTGAAGCGTTGGCAGTTCCCGATGTGACATAGAGATAATCGCCGGGTTCTACTTGACTCATCACATGGTCGTCATAGTCTGTTGCGCGAGTCAATACCCATGCGCTACCAGCAGGGTTGTTCTTACCAAAAGCGGTGACGGTGTAAATACCGTTTTGCGTGCCGTCAGTTTGATTCTTAACGAGTACGCGCTGACCGTTAGCAGTAAAGGTGTGACCGTCAATAACAAGAACGGCGTTCGATGATGCGGTGAGCTTTGCGCCAACACCATAACCACCGTTAGCGTCCAGCGTTCCCGGTGTGTAAGTAGGCGTGTTAGGAAGTACGGCGGCAGTTGCATAGATAGCAGCAGCGTGAGCGTTAGCGGTTGATGTGCCGCCAACAAGTCCTTGAACGCCTTGCAATCCTTGGATGCCTTGCGCTCCGACAGTTCCCTGAATACCAGTTAAACCTTGTGTGCCTGTCGCGCCTTGTGATCCAGTAATACCTTGAATACCTTGCGAGCCAGTCGAGCCAGTTGCACCAGTTGAACCCTGAGTACCAATAGCGCCTTGGATTCCGTTTGTGCCTTGAATTCCCTGTGCGCCTGTAAAACCTTGAGTGCCTTGGCGACCTTGAACACCCTGAACGCCTTGGATACCAGTAACACCCTGAGAGCCAGTCGTACCCTGTGTTCCTAAAGTTCCTTGTGTGCCAGTTGCACCCTGTGTACCTGTTGTGCCTTGCGCACCAGTCATTCCTTGCAAGCCAAGCAAACCCTGAATACCTTGCGTTCCTTGAACGCCTTGTATTCCCTGAGTTCCCTGATTGCCTTGAGTTCCCTGAACTCCTTGAACGCCCTGAGTTCCTTGCACACCTTGAATACCAGTTGTGCCTTGGTTGCCTTGGATTCCTTGAGTGCCTTGCGCGCCCTGCGTACCAAAATGACCTTGTACGCCTTGAGTTCCCTGTACGCCTTGAACTCCTTGCGTACCCTGAACACCTTGCAAACCGCGAGCGCCAGCAGCAGAGATAACGATGTTAGGCGTTACTGCTTGGATATTGATGTTATCGCTCACCGAGAAACCTCTGCATCAACTTGAACAACGCCGCGACCAAGAAAAATAGAGCCGTTAGCTGATGGGTTGGTCAATACCAAATCCCATTCGTACTTGCCGGGAGCTACTGCAACCTGAGCATCTACTTGAACCTGTGGTGTGGTGGTGGGGTTAAAGGTCAGCCCACTACCTACGCTCAAAGAAAGAGCAGTTGTCTTGGCGAGCGCCGAAGTACGGAATTGCAAAAGAGGCGTGTAGCCAGTCAGGTTAATAGGGTTGTTCGATGGATCAGTATAGGAAAAAGTAATTGACCATTCTTGATTCTGGCGAAGGGTGAGATTAACTGGGTCAGGCGTTTGATTTATTGATTGCGCTGGCATCTGAATCTCCTATAACTGAACCGCAACGAGGACATACACGGCTGGACTTGGGGGCTGGCATCTTGCAATTTGGGCAGAACACCGCCATTGCTGCCAATGCGGTCATTGTTGCCGAGCCTTCACTCAATTCTGTAAGCGCCCACACTAGGGCATCCATGCGGTCAGGAGATTTCAGACTTACGCCCGGCTCCCACTCGCACATCTCTGTTTCTAAATCTGCGAAGTATCCAACATGGTGAACTCTGCCTTGTTCATAAAGTGAGGCGATAGGTTCTGCGCGAACTGCTTTGCCGCGAGTAGCCGTCACTTTTTTAACTGGCACATTGGGATTAACTTGTTGCAATAGATGAACTACCAAATCGCCGCCGTTATTCGTTTCTGCGATGATGCGGTCTGCTTTATGTAGTTCAAAGGCGTTGATTGCTTTTCTTGCCCAAGCATCGGGGCTGGCTTTAAGAGTGTCGTCTGCCAAGATGTAATAGTGACCGTCTGCCGTCATTCCTGCGGTGACGATACCGGTGGAGTCTGATTCCTCGCCTGAAGTAACGGCAGGATCTATGCCTACAACTACGCGAGTGAAAGCTAACGGCTCGCTTTGTACGCGAGTGGCTTCTATCTGTGCGCGATTCCATAGAGCGCCGGGGTTGTCGTCTAGGATTTCGCCAAAGAGTTCTTGACGACCGAGGCGAGTGCCAGCGTATCTATTCTGCATTTCGACAAGCGCTGATTGCGAAAGGTTGTCGGAGTTCTCAAAAGTTGATCCGCGTGTGACATAGGTAGTCTCGCGGGAGATTAAGTCCTTGATGATTTTAGTCGGGCGAGGCGTGGTCGTGATAACAACCTGCGGGGTATTGCCGAGGCGAAGTCCGAACTGAAGCTGGTCGTATGCGTCAGGCTTTTCCCAAGCTGCCAACTCATCAAGCCAAGCGCCGTGATGTTGCGGGCCGCGAAGTCTGTCAGGTTCTTCGGCGGAGAATAATTTAATCTTTGAACCGTTGGTAAGAGTTATCTCACCTATCGAGCGGTTGTAAGTTTTGATTGCTTGATAGCGATTGAGTACCGAGACGATTCCCGACACACCTTCAGCACAAGTATCACGCACATCGGCGTAAGTTTTAGCGACTATCGCCCAGCGAGTCTTCGGGTTGGTTATCGCCTGATACGCCAGCCACTCCGATCCTGTCCTCGTCTTGCCCCACCCGCGCCCCGACAGGATCAGCCAAGTCTGCCAGTTCGTCTCCGGCGGTAATTGCGAGGGTCGTGCCTGAATCTTCTGCCATTGGATTCTCGCTTGAGCTTTCCTCAGCGTGTCTTTCGAGTAGCGCGGCAAGGTCTTTGACTGCTCGGTCAATTGATTCATCGCCATCCCATGTAGTTACATCTTGCTGAATCTTGATTGGTGTATCCAACCCTAAGAGTCTAGCGCGTCTTTCCATGAGGCGAACGATGGTGTTGATGGAGGCGTTGTCGCCCTTCATGGCTTTGGGCCATAGAGCCAACTGAAGGCGGTCTATACGGTCTAATTCGGCTTCTCGTAGCTCGTCTGCGGGTTGTTGCATGGTGCGCTTGATAGCCCGCTTATAAGCCGCGTATGCCCCTGTGTGGTCGGCGTAGCCTGTTTCCTCGGCTATGCGTTGCCAAGTGAGCCCAGCGCGGCGTAGTTCGAGGACTTTAATCTCTTTATCTACTAGCTCGGGGCTAGGAACTGCGGCATTGTGATTTGGCATGGATAGATTACTTACTGTTCACAAGTTCGGCTTTTTGCCCTGTAAGGTTTTCCCATCGAGTGACGATGACATCGCAGTATTTAGGGTCTAGTTCCATTAAATAAGCTGTTCTATTAAGTTTTTCGGCGGCTACAATGGTTGTTCCTGTGCCGCCAAATGTGTCCAAAACTAATCCGTTCGGTGGACAAAAATTGGCAATAATGTTTTCTGGCAAATACACCGGAAAAGTTGCTTTGTGGATATTAGCAAATTCATTACCAGATGCGTTTGCGCCTTCTATAACATTCCAATATGTACCTTGTCCAAATTGCGCGTTTTTAAATCGTCTTTTACCATCGCCAAAGCATAAAATAAATTCAACAAGGTTATTTACAATGCCCGGTTGAATATGTGGGGCAACAGTTGATTTTTTCCAATAAATAATATCTTTAAATTGATTGCGGTAATGAGCCAAAATATCAACAATAACACGCTTGTTGCCTTCAACTAACCCAATGTTATATAAAACTTCGTCACATACGGCAAAAATACAATCCAAATTAGATTTTATAAAATGTTCATATTCTGATTCAGATTGATTATCAACAAAAGAATTATATTTTTTTTCTGTTGTTTTGTTGCCTTTAATTTCTAATGATCCGGCGTTGTAAGGTGGCGATGTAAAACAAATTTCAGCGCGTTTTCCATCCATCAACCGCTCAACGATGGCTAAATCCGTACTATCCCCACACATCAGCCTATGCCGACCTAATTGGTAGATATCGCCTATTTTAGTCTTAGGTTCAACGGGTGGTTCAAGAATCTCATCTTCATCTACAGGCTCAATGTCAGCTAGAGCGGGTACTTCAAATCCTAATTCGGTGATATCCCACTCGGCATCTACAAGTTCCAAGAGTTGCTTGGCGAGTTCAGATTCATCCCATTCAGCCAGTTCAGCCGTTCTATTATCGGCGAGCGCATAAGCCTTGGCGGTCTCGTCATCCCAATCATCAGGAACTTCGGCTACATCAATCTCTGTCCAGCCTAGAGTCTTAGCGGCCTCTAGCGTTCCATTTCCGGCAAGAACAACGCCACGATGGACAACGATAGGTTTGCGCTGACCGAACTTCTTTAGAGAAGCGGCGATAGCATCTAGGTTGCGCTGAGAGTGCTTTCGAGCATTTCTAGGGTCTAGGGATAGCTCTGTTATGGAAATCTTCACGGTTGCCTCCCGTTAGTGAATTGCGAGCGTCTAACAAATCGTCAACGCTCGAAAGATAAAATTGCTTCTGTTGATAGGTCAGCCGATTGCCATAGCGGTCTTGTAACTTATCCCTCAAGTGAGCAAGGGCTTCGTCTATGTCGGCGATTGTGACTTCTTCTAGGGCTATTTGCATGGCTCTCTCGTTACACGCCACCCAATTATAGATAATATAACTGAAAAGAAAAGCAAATGCAAATTACTTACGGAGGATATGCACACGCGGTTTAGACTTTCGGCGCTTGTCGTATGCCGCCTGTAACTTATCCAAGTCGTATTGACCATTCACGCACTCTATCTCATCTTCCATAATCCAGTTGTAAACGGTGCGGTTAGTGACTTTATAGAGAAGGCTGGCTTGAATGACATTAACTTTGGGCATCAAGCATCTTTCCAAGCAGTCGCCATTGGTGGGATTCCCAGACCGTACCGCATCGCCGGCACTTAATCTCTGAAGTGCGCTCTAGCTGAGTCGGGTCAATCTTGAGTTTAGTACCGCAGACTTCATCCTCTTTATTTATCGTGGGGCATTTGCCGATTATTATCTCGTCAGACTTCTTGCCAAGAATAAACATAATCTTGTTATGCGTAGAGATAATAACGGTGGCAAGGTCAACGGCTTCGTTGTAGTTCTTGTATGCCCAATCCCCGCGCTTAGATATGTATTCGCAGGTCATGGTGATTTTATTTATCTCTTGCCCGCGAAAGGTAATGCGCGTTTCGGATCGCGCCTCGCGCATCATGGCTTCGTGGCGCATGAGTGGAGTGCTAATACCGCCTGAGCGCATATTCAGGGTTTCGATACGAACTGGAAGCGGTGGAGTCTTGCTACCGGATACTTTCTCACCGCTTCGCCCGCTACTCGGAATCAGCTCGCGCTCTAGGTCGTAATATAAATCAGGAAACTTCACCAACCGCGACATGGCAAATTGCCAGCATGACGGACAAATATCATGCTGGCTATCCCTGCGACAGTTGGCACATTTCATTTATCGCGCTTGGCCTTAAACGCCAAAACATCAGCGCGGTTGTAATAGACCCTCTTGCCTTTTTTCTCTACCCAAGTTAACTGCTTGCGGTTTTGTAGTTGGTGCAGGTTGTTATGGGTAATGACAAGAAGCTCGCAGACTTCATCGCTTGTCATTAGTTCCAAGAGCTACCCCACTCAGGCTCATCGTTCTTAGGCTTTGAGAACTGTGATTTATTGGCAGACTTCAACACAATCGTAATGTCGTCAGCCTTGATTTCTAAACCTTGCTTCTGTGAGCCGTCTTTAGCTTGATAGGAGCTGACCTTGAGCGTTCCGACAACCTTTACGCGCTCGCCTTTGCGAACTGCATCAGTAACAAGTTCTGCTTGCTTGCCGAGGATAGAGGTGCGAAACCAAACCGTCTCGCCGTCAACCCAATCCTGACCCTTCTTCTCGCGTGGTGTGTACGCAAGCGAAAAAGACGCAACGCCAAACGACCCATTCTTGCCTTCGAAGAACTTAATCTCTGGATCAGTTCCTACATTTCCTACAACTTCAATGCGAGCCATCCTGCTATTCCAATCGTTCGTAGTTACCTTCGTTGTCTATTCTAACAACCTCAGCGCCGTGTAGGTGCATGGGGTAGTCGGCGGGATTAGCCCATGAAGGACACATCCAACCTTTCATCGTTGCCCGCGCCGGGTTGAGATGAATACTGTCTGTGCCGAGGTTATGGCACTTGTGATGAACGGCAATCAGGTTGCTTACTTCATCTTTTCCGCCGCGAGATTTCAGCTTGCGATGATGTAAGGCAAAGTCGTCACCCGAACCCCCACACATCTCGCAATATCCTTTTGCGCGAGCTAATACCGTCTCGGCTATTTTCTTATCCACGCTTTTGCTCAACAATCAAGAAAGGCGGTGCGGTATATGGGTCTTTCTCGGAAGCAATCGTAAGAGCTTTCTTAATACTTGCACCTTGCTTAAGCGCCCCAATAGCAAGGCTGCTGCCACTACCAATCCCATAAATACCATCGGAATCAAGGCAGATAGCGAAATCATCAGCAATATCAAATACTTCACCGTGAACTGCAACCAAGAACGCAAATCGTGTCTCGTCATCTTTATCATCTTCCAGCTTGAGGTCGTTGTCTTTAAAGCATTGCTTAAGCGCCGGGATGAACTTAGAAATCATGAAGTGATACAAGTCTTTCTTATCAGCTTCGGTTGGCTTGGGCGGGTTAAATATGTGTTGCGCCACATCGCAATACGAACTAAGACCAGCGCCAGCAATAAGGAATTGCCCGCGTTCGGTTATCTTGACCATCTTGGGGTGGGTGTATTTGCGAGTTGCGGTGACTAATGAATCCGATCCGATAACCACCTTGTCGGCGTATTGTCGGGCAACAATCGTGGTCATGGGGATACCTTACACCATAAGAAAATATGCGTTTGAGCGCATATTTGTAGCTACAATGTAGCTACAAGCACAAAGCCCCACACCCTTGAGAAATGTGGGGCTAAGGCAGACAACCGCGAGCGCAATCAACTGGAGGTAATCATGCGCTCAAGCGGTCGTACCTTCACGGAAGAGGAACGGCTCTTTCGTGAAATCTAGCGACTCACGCCCATAGGCGCGGTCAGGATTGTCATCCTTAATACCAGTAATGGCGATTCCAGAAGCGGAGTGCGTTGCAGGGAGTTGAGTATCGGTCACGAATATATCGTAACCCGACATTCACTTGCTGACTAACGCTTGCTAATGGCGATAATCCAATCCTCTGAGGAATACCCCCGGCGTGATAAGAAACCGTTAACCCATCCACCACTAGCTTCACAGGAGTAGCGTTGTAGGCGTTTGGTCGCCAGTTACTCTCGTTAGTCCAGACGGTGACTAGGCATCTCCATTGGTAGGTGGAGTTCCATCCGTATTTATGAAGTTGTGAGTGTGCGTAGGCTTTTGCCGCTGCAGGTGTGCGCTCTATCGCATCCGTAAATGCTTTAGGGCTTTGCGCCACCGATGGACTTGCAAACCCGATCCCAACCGCAAGCGCGGCGACTACAAGGAAACGAGTCTTGAACTTCAGCGCGAACCAATCGCCGCCTGTTCCATAGCGTTCATCGCGTGCCTCCGTTGTTAAGTGCGTTCATTTCTGAACCTCCTTAGTCGGTTGTGAGTTAATTATAGTGCATACAGAGCAGGTCTTACCCAAGACCATCCATTCTCCACACCCCTTGCATCGGGCGATATTCCACTCGTTCATGGCTGACCGTGTTTTGCGTACCCGGCGATGTCGAGCCAAGAATCCGCAAGGTCGGGATTAACTGAGATGCGTTGAAGCTTGAGAGCAATCATCATTTGAGCCACTTGATACGGCGCTAATGCGTAAGGCAGGTCAAGGATGACCCCCCACATAATTCCTATCTTGCGAAAGTTCTCAGTCGGATCACCGTACTGCTCTTGACGCTCGGCAAGGATGTCGTCTAGCTCCATTAAAATTGCCAGCCAACATAAAACATCAAGAATTCAATATCCAAGCCGTACTTGCTGACACTAATACCTAACCCAAAACCCTTACAGATTCCGTAGGTAATC
>Ga0208250_1000408_pt1 | contig 13159 bp, 3 predicted proteins | sample CryBogCBE18Aug09_FD_184557 | JGI IMG/M metagenome (GOLD analysis project Ga0208250, IMG submission 184557) | Freshwater microbial communities from Crystal Bog, Wisconsin, USA - CBE18Aug09 (SPAdes) (version 2) | ecosystem: Environmental > Aquatic > Freshwater > Lake | place: Crystal Bog... | reverse complement strand
AGTATTGGCATAACTTACACTTGCTGTTGTTACCGCAGTTACTACATAGCTACCGTTATATCCAGCACTTGTGCTTGTTAATCCACTAACAGTAATATATTGACCTACTGTGAACGGAGCTGTTGTTTGGGTAGCAAAACTTAATGTTGCTGTAGTTCCTGTGCCAGTTGCACTAGTGATTGTAAACACTTGTGCATTGCCACTGGTTGCTGTAATAACAGTATTGTTAATTAGATTACTTAATAATCCTTTAGTATGTAATAATGCCGCAGTTGATTTTGGTTTATCATTTACTAAATTTAAATTTGCACTTGCTGGTTGAATTACAGTACCACGTAACTCATCTCCAACTACTGCTGTATTTTTATGAACAACAATTGGCAATACTTCATTGTATGTACCAGTCTTAACACTGATTGTTGTACCTGGATTGATTGCCGCAGGGATAGCTGTTGCTGTTCCAGCAGATAAACCTGTAGTGATAATACCAATTAAATTTGTGCAAGTTGTACTAGAACCAGACTCAGCAGTTAATGTTGTATCGATAATTTGTTTTGCTTGACTGCCAGCACTAATACCTTCTTGAGTCTGATAATTAGTTGCTGGTGCAGTATTGCCTAACACATTACCAACTAGAGTTTTTAAGTAGTTCCAGCTGGCAATACTTGGAATTGCTTCGTAACCAAATGCTGTAGTAATAAGTGTACTACTTGTTGAACTTGTGAAATAACTTAAAGCTGCCGCAGTCGATTGTTGTGTACCACCATGACCTAAATCATATACTACTGCATCAACAATTAAACCTGTATCACGTTCACATTTTGTTGTATTGTAAACCAATGCGCCAGTCATTGCACCTGAACCATTGCTTAGTCCAAATTGAGTGCTACTACCATAAGTTGCAGTAATTGTAAATGAAGTTGCACTTACAATTTGTAATACATAATAGGTTGTACCTGCTGTGATACCACCAAATGTAGTTCCGCTGAAACTGATTGGCATGCCTACATACATATTTGCTGTAGTAGTTTGTGCAGTTGTAACTGCTCCGCCTACTGTAAATGTGTTGGTAGCATTAGAAGCCGCAGTAATATTAAAACTATATTGATAAACAACATAGTTTGAAATTTCTTTCATCATGAACTGCTTGTTTTTAGCTAGCAATGCCTGTGCGCTGGTATTTAAATAACCGTTTTCAATTTGTAATGCCGCATAACGAACAGTTGCCCAAGGTTTATCAATAGTAGTACCTTGTCCGTTGCCAATAGTATCTGTTCCTGTAGGAGAAACGTACACAACATTATTAACTTGTCCATAATATTGCCATGCTGGGCTTGTACCGTTTACACGTAACACTTGGCCATCTGTACCAATTGGTAGTCGTTGTGGACCATTGTTACCATAGTAAACAATATCGCCTTGTGTGGTCAATGCCGCACTTTCTGCACCGCTGGCCAATAAATTCCAATATGTACCACTAGTATCATTATCTGGACGGTTACCTGTAGCGCCAGTGTGTGCTAGTATACAAACATAACTGTTTGCACCAAAATAAACTGCATCACCTAGTACATAACTTGTACCAGTTAACCATGTTGAGCTAATACCAGTTGCTGTGAAAGTAGCAATAGCACCAGTTGATACTGTGTTAACAGTGATTGTAATATCGTTAGCAGGACTTAGCCCACCAACAGCAGTACCTAAAATCTTAATTGTGTTGTTAACAGCATAACCCGAACCTGCCGCACCTGAATGGTTAACAACTGTATAACTTGTACCATTACGAGTTACATCCCAAGTTGCGCCTGTACCTGTACCAAATGTATTTGTACCAGCTAGTGCGCTGTATGTTGAACCATTTTGAACGTTCCAACGGAATCCTGAATTTAGTCGTGTCCAGTAAGTTGCAAACGGTGGACTTGGATTTGTTGTTGCTGTAATATTTGTACCAGTTGTTGTACTAGTAATTGTAAATGCCGCGCCGCCACTTGTTGCACTGACAGTAAAGTGTGTTGCGTCAACAATAGTTGCAACATAATATGTTGTACCAGAAATTAAACCACCTGTACTAGTTGCAAAACTAATTGGAACACCAGTTACTAATACGTTTGTATTACCGCTTGTTGTAATTTGATTTGGTCTAGTACTATCTGTACTGATTGTTGTACCAGTAATAGTTAGTGTTTGTACACTATTGTTAGCAGATGCTACATAAGTATAACCACCTAATGTAACCACTTGACCAACTTGATAACTGTTACTACTTACCCAAGATCCTTGAAAACTTAGACCTGTAGTAAATGGTTGCCAGCTACTTGGGTTAGTAGTTGGATCTTGATTATTGTTGTTAGCAATAGCAGTATAAACATAACCACCATATGTTACATTGTCACCAACCGCATAATAAGTTGAACTGCTCCAACTGTTTTTAAATTCAAAACCATTAACTAAAATGCTAAACTTAGTTAAGTCAGGTGTGCTACCTGTACTAGTATGATAGGTTGTACAAATATATAAATCTGCACCAAATTTGACAACGTCATTTAAACGATAACGTGTACTTGCGGCCCATACACCAATATAAGTAAAACCTGCATTAAATGTATCCCACTTGCTTGAATCATTTTCAAGACCTAATGCAGTTGTACTTGCACTAATATGGCTTGTGTTACAAACATAACTTATACCACCATAGTAGACAATATCACGAACTTTATATCGTGTGCTTATTGCCCAAGCGCCTTGCCAACTAAAGCTAGTAGCAAATGCTGTCCATTTACTTTGATCATTTTCTAATCCTAAGTAAGTTGGACTTGTATAAGTTGCAGAAGTATGACTTGTATTACAAGCATAAACTGTGCCGCCCCATTGCACCAAATCGTTAATTTGATATAGTGTACTTGCGGCCCAGGCACCTTTCCAGTTAAGTCCGCCTGCGGCTAATTGCCAATATGCACTAGTTAGGTCTGTTGAAAAAAGTGCCGACGATGTGTGTGCCGTTACGCAAATATATACTTGCCCGCCAACTGCAACAATATCGTCTGGAACGTATGCTGTACTTGTGGCCCAGTTACCTTGCCATACAAACTTAATTCTACCTAGTTTAAATTCTGCCATTTTTTAGTCCTCTGATAATATTTATCTTAATTAAAATATTGATGATCTGTGGTTGAAACTTCTTGCAAAGAATTCTAAAGCTGCCATATTGCCGTCAACACCGGCATTCGCTCCAGCAAAATTTACTTTGACGTTTACTTTGTTGCTTGTTCCTGCAACGTTAGGAGCAATAACACTACCGCTGAATACTAAATTACCAGCTTGCGCGGTTGTAGTTACAGTATTACTACTACCTGCAGATAATCTGTTATTTAGATAGCTCTTAATTGCTCTCTGTGTTGAAATAATATTATCGCTATTAGCAATAAAGGTCGGATCTGTTGAGAATTGAAGAATAGTTACACTCGATCCACCAACACTAATACCTCCTAAACTCAAAGTGCTCAAACCAGTTAGTCCAAATTGACTTGTACTTAATGTGATAACACCTGTTGCTTGTTGAACTCCGAACAAATTACCGACTTTAAAGTTACCATCCTGGTCACTAGCTGTGTAGAACACACGACCAAAGTTTGCTTCAACTGCTTGATTATTAGCCACTGCACTATAACCAGCTGTAGGAATTCCAGGATAGTTACTGTTAATAAAATTACCGTAACCAATATTTAAGAAGTCATGATTGGTTAAACGTGCCTGACTGTATTTTGTTCTGATACTCACCGATGTTCCGTTACTAGCACTTAATAGTGTAGTCATTGGTGGGTTGATAGACACAACAGCTTGTATAGATGGTGCAACAGTTCCATAAACTGCTGTAGCACCAGTTACTTTATAAATTGTGCTGTTGCCAGATATAATCAAATCTGATCCGGTAATTGGTAAACTTGAAAGATTATTCATAATCACGTTGTAACCAGTTTGATACTGGTCAGCATATCCATTGCCGGTAATTGCGATTGTTGTGCTAGTTGTGGAATATCCTGAACCTCTGTTAACGAATGTTGGATTACCTAGTGTACCATTACCTGTACGAGGTGTAACGGTTGCCTGTATCAAGACATTAGGATCAGTAAATGCGACTGTAGGAGTAGAAGTATAACCACTGCCTGGTTCCCATAGGTTAATACCAGTCATTACACCTGATGTAATACCTGCACGACCTTTTGCCCTTACACCTGCTGAAATATTATATCCACCATTTGTACCATAAAACGCGGCAAATACACCAGTATTGGTATTAGTATAACCAAATGCAACTGATGTAAATGTTTGATTTGGAATAGTTCTTGTAGTCCATGCAAGTCCACTATCGCTGGTATAAGCTGTTCCATTAGTTGCAGTAGCTAAGAATATACCTTGTCCGTAAGTAATAAAACTAGCTGTGACGCTTGTGTTAGCTGGATACCATGTTACAGTATCAAAACTATAGTAAGGTGTGCCGCCTGCACTAGATACAGCAATAAATCTGCCATTACCGTATGCAACAGATGAAACAGCTATACTGCCTAGTGTTGAAAATTTATAATTTAAAGTCCAAGTATTACCGTCAGTGGATGTGTTATTGTATCCGCTCGAATCTTTTCCTGATATAAAGAATATGCCGCCGCCAAATACAACTTTTGTGCTATTTGTATACACAGAAGATCCGGCCGACCAAGTATTACCAAAATCTCTACTGTAATTTGTTGTGCCGTCATTAGCTACCGCAGAGAATACACCATTACCGTATGCAATACTATTCCATGTAGTGCTTGCTGTTAGTGTAGTACTGGTCCATGATGTACCGTTATTTTTGCTTACGTAGGCAGTAGCAGTTCCCGATGCAACTGCTACCCAATAACCATTACCATAAGCAATACCAGTCCAGCTAGCACTAACTGGCATTGTCAACGTAGTCCATGTTGAACCATCAGCTGAGCCGGCAGCTCCAGTACCTGTGTTAGGTAATGCAATAAAATAATTTAATCCGTAACCAATTGCAACCCATGTACCAGTAGCAGTCTGAGGACTAGTCATTGCAGAATAAGTAAATGCTGGATCACTAAATGTTGTACGAGGCTCAATGTAATAAACACTGGTTGTATCTAATGCAACAATTGGCGTTCCTGGATTAATATGATCCCATCCTACTGCGGCTAATGCCATTGTTCCTGCATTAGTAGTAAGTGTTGGACTTGTTCCGCCATTACTTGTTGTTACAAGTGTAACCTGATTGGATACACTGCTAAATGTTTTAACATAATAAGTTGTTCCGGTTGCAACACCACCAAATAACTGAGTGCTAAATGTTCCAGATAAACTATCATTGTAACTAATCTGTAGTGTAGATTTAACACCGGTTGATAAAACACCCATACTGCCCGAACTTGTAGTTAATGCCAGTGTACCTGTAGCAGTTCTTGCTGTCATAGCTCCTACCGCAGTATTCAATGTAATAGCTGTTACACCAGTTGGAGTTCCTGTAATTTGGAATTGTGTGCCGCTAATAGGACTACCAAATATATAATAAGTTGTTTCAACTGCTAGATTTCCAAATGTTGTTCCAAAGAATTTTATTGGATTTCCTGCTATAAATCCTGTAGTATTTGAACAAGTAATTATGTTGCTACCTGATGTAGTTGCAGTCACATTCACGTATGTAAGACTAGTACTCAATTGAATATTTGCACTATCTACTATGCTTGAAATATAATATTTTGTATTAGCAGTGATGTTGCCAAATGTAACTCCCGTAAATATTATTGGATTTAAAGGAATTAATGTGGCTGTAGCTCCTACATTCACCGAGTTATTAGATGAACTAGTGCTAGTACTTGTTAAATTAACCTGACTTGCACTAATAGTAAAGTTACTACTGTCAACTATATCTGAAATATAATATGTAGTTCCGGTTGATATAGTACCAGCGGCAGTTCCTGTAAACAGTATTGGTAAACCTACTGTCATATTTGTTGTGCTAGAACTTGTAATATAACTATTATATGCCGGATAATACACAGTTGTAGATCCGCTTGCAGTTGTTAATTGTACTGCACTTTGACCTAATTGTGCAGAAACTTGTATAGTTACACTATCAATAATATTACTTACATAATATTGATACCCAGTAGTAATAGATGTAAATGTTGTGCCTATAAAATAAATTGGCATATTTAAAGCTAATCCTGCTGTACTGGTAACTGTTAATGTATTAGTTGCACCGCCCACACTAGCAGTACATGTCATTTGTGCTAAATTTGTACTGTTAATTACAGTTGTATAATATTTAGGTATAAACTGTACAGGCATGTTCACATATACCTTACTGAAATCTGTGCCATTAGGCAATTGCAATATATTTGTACCTGATGTTGTATTGGTTACAGTAAGCGTATCAAAATTTTCTTGTAAAATTTGAGCAACTTTTGTAGTTGAGTTATATGCACTAATATAACCGTATTGCCCAGCTCCCGTACCTGCACTGATGTAGGCACGCATACCAATATAACTATTTGTATTACCGTTTACTCCACTCTGATCTACTAGTGCTAAACTTAATGTGCCAGTTGTGCCAGTTTGTGCAAAATTACTTGCAGTTAAATAGCCTGCACCGCCGGAGCCAGTTCCTGGATCAGTTACACGAGCATTAAAAATAGAAGTTGAACGTAGTTCATCTCCTACAACAACTGCACCTGTTCCTGCACCAGTAATTTCATAATAGGCAAATGCAGTGTATCTATTATTTTGTGTTTCAAGATAAAAACTTGGAGAATAGTTACTAGCTGATATTTCTGTTTGTGCTCCGTAGACAATACTATAGTTTCCACTGCTACCAGCGGCGGATCCTTTAGCATACAATCTCCATTGTAATGTGTTGTTTGCACCGTTGGTGTCATTAATTGTCATCCAAATTCTATACCAACCAGAGACTAAAGTCTTTTGAGAACCATAATTAATTGGTAAAACTCCGCCGCCACTATTACTTGGAGTTACTGTATTAGTTGCAAATACATAGTTAACATTACTGGTTACCGTACTGGTACCAGAAAATATACCGCTAATATCTATACTAGCCGCAGTACCTTGGTATACATATAAACTTAAAGTATAGTTAGTTGAGCTTCCTGGATTAATTGTAATATTTTGATAAACATATCCAGTTCCAGCTGTTGCACTAGTGCCTGTTAATACCCATGCTTCGGTTAAACCTGTTGGGGCAGTATTATTTTTTAACAATGTAATATTGCTATCATTAGCCCATGGACTAGTTGTAAATGCATTACTATAGTTTAATAAATTCGTAGTTGGTTGGGCATAGTTACTACCTGCATTAGCAAATAACAATTTAACTAAAGTAGCACTGCCGCTCAGTGTACTTTGAACGCTAGCTTGAACTTGTGTACTTTGATTGAATACATTACCAGTAATAGGAGTTTCTGTTACATCATATCCTTCGGCTACAACACCGTATGTACCATATGAACTATTACCGTTAGTAGCACGAATACGTCCGCCAGCTTCGGCAAGATATCCTGCATAGTTATAGTAACTGAACACACTAACTGCTTCAGTCAATGCACCCGGGCCATAACACCAAATGCCAATACCGTCACTTAATATCTGTGTAAAGTCATTTGACACAATTGATTTGTTACCACCAGCATGTAGTGTTCCGTCGATTTTTAATCCAACACACCCAGTTCCAAAAGTTGAAACGTTTTGAACGTAAGGACTCTTGCGGAAAATCCAAGCACTGGTATCATTAGGACCAGTTCCAGGATCTAAACTTGTGTAAGCGCCACCAGTTGGTCTAGCAATTAAATATGGATCAAATGCTGTCAATGTTCCTAGTAATCCAGTAAGAGTCATATTACGCAAGCCGCTACCATTACGCATGTAGAACATGTTTTGTAATGCACCGCCTCCGTAAATTAAATTACTACCAGTACTTGTAGTTAATGCTAATAAACTACTTCCGGTAGATGTAAATGTTGCTATTGCTCCACCAGCAGTTGTAACAACTGTTATAGTAATATCATTTTGAGGAGTAGTTCCTCCGATATTATTTCCTGGTATTTTAAGAATGTCGCCGTTTGTGTAATTTGTACCACCTGAGTTTAATGATAACCTAAATCCTGCGCCATTTCTCGAAACAGCAAATCCTGCTCCAGATGCTAAACTATTTGTAACTGAGACATTAGTCGGCGATAAAAATATTCCTCCGATAAATGTAAATCCTACAATAGTTCCTGCAACAACCGAAGTAACTGTTATCACGATGTCATTTGAAGGAGTAGCACCCCCAATACTTGTTCCAAATATCTTTACAGTATCTCCTACAGAATAATTAGATCCGCCGGTTGATATTGTAACAGTATAAGCAGTTGAACTTTTTGTTACATTCCAACTTGTTCCACTAGCAGATCCTAAAGTAGTTGTTACATTTGTTCCTGGAATTGCATTAAATGTAGAAGTTAAACTAGTAATACCAAATTGTGTACTAGTTACTGTTGATCCAACAACATAATATGTTTGTCCAGAAGTTAATCCACCAAGTGTTGTTGAAACTCCTACAGAATTTACACTAGCAATAAATTGAACTGGTGCGCCATCTGTCATATTGATAGTACTTGCGGCAGTAATTAAATTAGTCGAACTATTAGTTGCAGTCGCAATAGTATCAATTACTGCGGCTGGCTGTACAGTTACTCCACGTAATTCATCTCCTACTAACGCAACGTTTTCTGGAATAGTAATTGGTAATGTTTCTGTATAAGTTCCTGTCTTAACAAAAATAGTTGCTGTTAATCCTGAGTTAGGCTGAGGCACTATGCTTGTACTTTGATTTGTTAAAGCAGTAATTAATATACTTAATAAATTAGATGCTGTCGTTCCAATTGCTGAAATATATGTATAGTTATTTGTATAGGCATAAGTTGATGGATTACCTACAGAATTTAATGTTTGATAAGTTGTTGCTAATGTACCAGGGTTTTGTAGTACTGCGGTAATCAATGTTCCTAATTGAGTTAACGCGGCAATAAATAATGGCATCTCAACATCGACTGCGGCATTATAAAATGCACTATTAGATCCGTATACAAAATACATTAATGTGGCTGCTACAATTTGACTATTGCCGCCTCTAGCTATATCATATGCAACTGCGTCTACTACATATCGAGCATCTCGCAATGTTTTAGTTTGATCAAATACACTTGCACTAGTAAAAGGTGCTGTTTGATTTGTTTTTTGAGTTAACATCCAATAGTACATTTCTTGGACTAGATATTCTCTATTAGTTTTCAATAGATTACCAGCAGAAGTATATGCCAATCCTGCTCCGACTATGCCACAAGCATATTGAATAGTTTTCCAAGGCTGATCCCAAGTCGTTCCATAATTGGGCAAATCTTGTCCATTGCTGGCGCTTACATAATAAACATTTGGTACACTATTAATATACGACCAAGCTGGAGCTTTGTTCGTAGATCTTAACACATACATAGATGATCCAATAGGTAATGCTGTATACTTTGGGATATTTGTATTGCTATAATATGTTAAATCTCCTACTAGGCTGCTGGCATTTTTTTGGAAATGCTGAATATAATTGGTCCAATACTGGTTGTTTATGTCTAAATCTGGCTCTTGATTTGAATTTTCCTGAATACAATAGTATGTGATATTTCTAAAAACTACAGTGTCACCAAGTAGGTACAATGTAGTACTATTCCAAACACCTTTAAACATAGCTCCAGGAACTAACAATGTCCAATTTGAGTTAACTCCGACAAAATTAAGTATGCTTGATGGAGTACTATTTGCTGGGGAACTTAAAGTTATAGTTGTAGAATTAACTACTGCACTTACATATTGTCCATAACTAAAACCTATACCTATAACAAACATTCCCGGAACAATACCAGCTGTGCTGCCAACTATTAATGTTGTTCCGGTAGTAGAACTATAGGAAGTTGTTATATTACCTCCATCAGGGTCTTGACCAATGCTATTTACAGAAGCACTAAAACTTCTTCCATTACGTGTAACAATACTACCTACTATGTAATTTGTAGTTACACTCCATTCTCCACCAATACTAAATCCGCTAGTAACTAGACTCCAGTTTGTACCGCTATCTGTACTTGGATTATTTCCTATATTATTTGACAAATTACTAATATAACTATAACCGCCGTATATAATTATATCGCCTTGTTGATAAGTTGCAGATATAGACCATGTACCAGCTAATTCAGATCCTGGCAAATACAAAATCCAATGGCTAGACGTAAAAGTCTGATCTTGATTAGGTGTAATACATAAAAATAATTCGGCTCCTTCTTTCACAACATCATTTATTTTATATCGTGTATTAGAGGTCCAAGTAGTAAGATAATTAATACCGCTATACAAAATAGTCCAATAACTTTGATTAGCTTCTAATCCTAAACTTGCAGTGCCTGTAATGGTTCCGCCGCTAGATGCTGTCGGCACAGTGGTATTCAAAATAGTAGTTTGTGTAGAGCTAGATGTTTGAACTACAAAAGTTCCATTATAACCTGTTATAGAAGATCCAGCTATTGTTATAGACTCTCCTGGTATAAATGGCACAATAGTTTGGCTTGCATAATTGATTGTAGCAATAGTTGGACTGTAACTAATAGTGCCGCCGCTAGTGTAATTTCCAGTAGCTGTGCTAGCAAAAGCTACATAACCTGGGCCTGTGGAAACTACCACAAAAGTCCCATTATAATTTCCTGATGCACTTATTATCCCAGATACAACAATAGTTTGACCTATACTAAACGGAGAAACTCCTGTGAAAGAAATTGTAACTGAAAGACCGCCGCCAGTTACTCCAGTGACAGCAAGTGTTTGAGCATTGTTAGTAATACTAGTAATATTAACTGCACTAGTAGTTGTTGTTCCAACACTAGTATGTTCTGTATTACAAGTATAAACAATACCGCCGTATTTTACTGTATCGCCTACACCATAATTTGTGCCACCAGTCCAGGCAGGATGCCAATTGTTTGTTTGAACATACGTTACAAATTTACTTAAATCTAAAGTTGTGCTACTAGTATGCGCAACTGTACAAACATAAACTGTTCCGCCATATTCAACTAAATTTCCTGGAACATAACTAGTACTAGATGCCCATGCACCTAAGAATGCTTTTCCGTCAACTTGTAGACTCCAATATGCACTGGCTAGGTCTGTAATAAATGTTCCGCTAGTATGCGGAGCAAGACATAGGTACATTTTACCGTTAAATTGAACTACGGTATCTCGAGCATAAGTGGTGCTAGTGGCCCATGGACCTCCCCATGAAACACGTAGTCTACTAAGTTTAAATTCTGCCATTTCTAAATCCTTGTCTTTATTTTAATTATGCTGGGTAACTACTGTACACTTGATTTATTCTTGCTACCAATTCACCAGTGCTGTCAATATAATAATAGATATTTTTTGTATCCCAACGATATTGTTGATATCTTAAATTAGCATATGGCTGACTATGATCCGGTAATTGCCCGTCAAAAAAGTCAACTCCATATTCAAACATTTCAAAGTTTGCCGCTGTTTCGCCTGGATTATTAATAATTGTACTGGCACTTTGATCTGTTAATTGGTCAACACGAGCAAAATATAAGTAACCTTTACTGTCAATTCTTAATCCGTAGAAATATCTAGGAGTATCTATACCTAACTGTTCAACTGATGTGTTTTCGCCGCCAACATAAAATGTCATGATCTTATCCTTATGTAATTACAACGTAACTAATAACTACGTCTAAACTGCTAGCCTGACTACTAGTAATAATAATTGCTGTGCTGGCCGCTAGAATTAATTTTTCACCACCTGTAACAACTCGTAAACTTTGATTAGCTGGAATTACAATATTATTCATAAAATAAGCCGCAGTTGAACCATTATTCAACTGAATACTTGCTGTTACTAGTGCCCCAGTAGTATTGGTTAAACTAAATCCAATAACTGTTGTGCTACCTGGATTAGCTGTGGTAAGCACGGTAGTAGGAGTTGTTCCTAGTCCGCTTTGAATTACGTTGCCGAATGTTGATGCCATATTATTTTATCCAAAAAGTAGTGCGTAAGTAATTGAGGTACTACTAGCTACTGATAAGCTAACACCACCACTTTGTCCAGCTACACTTCCCCACAAACTACCATTATATACTTCTACATACTGATTAGTTGAATTATATCTGATCATACCTGTTTGTGGGTTTGATGGATAGTTGCTGTTAGTTCCTACTGGAATTACTACACCATTTGTACCTGTAATTTGTACATATCCTGTGCTGGTTTCGATAAATTGTGTAACCGCACCTGAACTGATATTGGTAATATTATTGTTATAAATTTGAATATTACCAATAACAACTCCGCCTGTACCAGTAGTTGTAAGATTAATGTTTGTATTAGTAGTTAGTGTACTAATTGTATTGCCACTAATGTCTAACCCGCTGGTTTGAAAGTCATTTGTATAAACTGACGGGGCATTTAGTGTAGTTAAGTTAAATGTATTTGCATATACATTATTCCATTCTAGCGCACTTGAACCTAGATTATAAGTGTTTGTAGCTGCCGGAATAATATTGCTGTTAACTTCGCCAGTGAATGTAATAGTGTCGCCACTGTTAGCACCTAACTGAATATTACCATCAGCAGTAATAGTTCCAGTAGCATGTAAGTTACCTGAAATTAATACATTTGAGTTCAAGTTAATAGCACCAGTGCCATTAGCTTGGATAGTAATATTGCCGTTAGTATTGGTACTGGTTAAAGAATTACCATTAAGTGCCAAATTTCCAACATTGATAGTGCCAGAAAATACTGTAGGATTTACTCCGTTAGGAGTTAAGTTGATAGTATTGTTACTACTACTAATGGTGTTACCACTAATAGTAAAAGTTCCTAACTGAGCTTGGGTAGTTGCGTATAAATTTGTAGAGCGGGTAGTACCGTTAACATCTAAGTCGTAGGCCGGCGATGCTGTATTAATGCCCACGCGGCTGTCAACAACATCTAGATAAAGTAGGCTCGTCTCGAAGGCTAAATTTACCCCGTTACGAAGCAAATTATCCTTTA
>Ga0208250_1000404_pt1 | contig 13255 bp, 15 predicted proteins | sample CryBogCBE18Aug09_FD_184557 | JGI IMG/M metagenome (GOLD analysis project Ga0208250, IMG submission 184557) | Freshwater microbial communities from Crystal Bog, Wisconsin, USA - CBE18Aug09 (SPAdes) (version 2) | ecosystem: Environmental > Aquatic > Freshwater > Lake | place: Crystal Bog... | reverse complement strand
AGTCATGTAACAAAACAATATTTTCATATTTAGCTTCTTGGCACAAAATATTTTTCTTTTTAGTTATCCAACCGGCTTTAATAGACTCATCAAAATGTATACATTTTGCTTTATCATTATTGATGTTTCCGCCAATTAATAATATCTCATAGTTTGGTATTTGAAGATTTGTAATACTATCTATAATAGTATTGTGTAAATCTTTATTAGAATTGATCGCACAAATGCCGAACGTGAAATTCATGTTTTATTTGTACAATTATTAATATGCAGGGCAGCAATTTAGCGATCATCGCGCCAACTCATTTACCAAAGATTCAACATCTAGAAAATTTATAGCGGGAAGCGGGAAAACCCCGCCCCTTGTGGGCGGGGATGAGAGCGATTTACGAGAAATTATCACAAATTCTATCAAAACATACAGGTGAGGATAAAATTCTTGTAGAAAGACTTTAATGTGCTGAAGGCTTTCAAGTATAGATTATATCCGAATGTTAAACAAGCCGAAATGCTTACAGAGCATTTCGGAGCAACAAGATATGTCTATAATTGGGGATTGGAGAAAAAGAATACAGCCTATCAGAATGAGGCGAAGACTCTAACATGTTTCGATCTCATTAACCAACTTCGATCACTAAAAGATGACCAGCCCTGGTTAAAGACTGTGAACAGTCAGTCTCTACAGTCTGCTCTAAAGAATCTCGACAACGCCTACACTAAGTTCTTCAGAGAAAAGAAGGGCTTTCCGAAATTCAAATCAAGACATAACCCCAAACAGTCTTTCCAGTGTCCACAACACTGTACTATTGATTGGGAGAGCGGAACGCTCTCTATTCCGAAGATCAAGAACATCAAAGCCAAACTTCATCGAAGATTTGAAGGACAGATCAAAACCGTGACGATCAGTAGATCAGCAACAGGTAATTACTTTGTATCTATCCTCGCGGAAAACGATGCTCCTTTGCCGAAGAAAGCAGAACTCAAGATTGAAGATGCCGTAGGCATTGACGTAGGATTGTCAAGATTCCTTACTGCTTCTGATGGAATGATCGTAGAAAATCCTAGATTCTTGAAGAAATCTTCAGACAGACTTGCTTATGAACAATATAGATTCAGCAAGATGAAGAAAGGCTCTGCTAGTAGAGCCAAACAAAAGAAACGAATTGCTCGTTTGCACGAGCATGTATCAAATCAGAGACAAGATTTTTTGCATAAGGTGACAGCAAAATTAGTAGGCGAGAGCCAAGCTACAACGTTTTGTATTGAAGACCTTTCAGTTAAAAATATGCAGAAGAATCATTGTCTAGCAAAATCAATCTCAGATGTAGCTTGGGGGATGTTCTTTGACTTTCTCAAATACAAATGTGATTGGAATGGATCGAATCTTCTTGACATTGGAAGATTTGATCCTAGTTCTAAGACATGTAGCGCCTGTGGCAATGTCAATAAGGAACTGAAACTATCAGATCGTGTATGGACTTGCTCCTGCGGAGCAGTTCATGATCGTGATTTTAATGCTTCTGTGAACATCAAGAAGATGGCTTTCTCGAAGCAGAACCTAATAAGATGTATAGGGCTGGAACAGCCCGAATCAACGCCTTTGGACACTGTAGCAATAGCTACGTGAATGAAGAAGGAAGCCCCACCCCTCGTGGGTGGGGTAGTTCACAAATATGAAGAAGAAAATTGAAATAGCATTTTCTTAGGATATTTGTGTGGTTAAGCAGAAAATTTTAATATGAATCAGCTTTCAAATCTAAATGCCACACAGATAAAAGAAGTGCAGTATGTTTCAAGCTTACAAAGTAATGCAAATGTATTAAATTTTACTGTAGAAAATTGTTCAGTAAATGCTTACATCAATCAAGTAATTATTTACCTTTCCGCAAGCGACCCTAATTTCTATAACACTGTTAATTTATCTCTGGATGATCGTGGGCACAACTATGCTGGTTCAATTAATGGGTATAACCCCACCACTTTTGTCACAATAGGCACAAGCAGCAACGCTTCGCCGGTATATTCCACTCCATCACAAACCGTTACTCAAAGCGGAAATACTGTGGTGTATGATGTGTTTCAATCTGTTCAAGATTCTGAAGGATTAGGTAACATTTATGTTACATTGAATCGCACTTCTGGCACTTTCGGCACTAGCTTTTTGATGAGTGTGGTTTTTCGCCCCGAAATTACCTACAATTCAAAATTCAATACAAGAAATCAAATTAGTAGCGATAGACCATTCAGAGTGCTGTCTCAAACTGGTGTTGGTACCTATGGATCACCACTAAGCATAATGACTGATCAAACTGTCCAAATGGGCAGATCAGGAATTCCTAGAAATAATCTAGACATTCTTACCAATGGTTTTACCGTAAGCAATACAAATCCAATATTTTATTTTGGCACACCTTATCAAACAAAGAGATGGTTTTTAGGATTTTCTTCTGACAATACACCAAATATTGGAATTGTCACTTTTTCTTATTTCAATGGCACACAATTTACAGGGTTTGCAGCCACTCAAGTAGCCAATGGAGCATTAGGTCCCGGTACTTATAATTTTGCCAACGATGGTGTGGTTATTTTTACCCCTCCTACTTCTTGGAGCGCATTGCAAATGGCCAATGATCCTTACACAAAATACAATAGCACAATTATTGGATTAGGCACTTTAGCCACAAATAACTTAGTACAAAATCCTGGCATGTTCTGGATTCAATGTCAAGTGGGATTTAATGGCGTGGGCACACTAGTGGTGTCTACACTCACCCCATTGATAGATCCTGCCTTACCACTTACTGGTCGCAGGAGATTAATTTAATGAGCGAGGAAAAAGACGAAAAATCAGAAGAAAGTAAAGAAGAAAAATTTGAATCACTGGGATACGAAGACACTAAAAAAAATCCAGTGGTGCCGGTTAATCAAACTATTTCAATAAAAAACAGAAAGCAAATTGCAAGAAGAAGGGGAAGGTAGGGTTAATCTTTAATTATACAGTAAGGCCAAAAAGGTGGTCTTGCAAAATTAGGAGGAAAATTAATTATGCCACATTATCCATCAGGTTATTACGGAATTTCTACAGGGAATACTAACAGCCCTCTAACCAACTATCATAACGTTGTCACTCGCCGCCTTACAGTTAAAGATCGCGCTGCTTTTGCACAATCTTCACGATTTGGCGGTCAATACATCGAACCAAAAGGTGTGCCAGTGCCATACAACGGCACCATTATCGACGCACAAGGCGCAATCACTGAACTACTTCAAGAACTTAATCTTGCGCAAACACTCATTCCAGATCTTGGTAACACCACACTATTGTCAAATGTCGGTGTTGCTACCAACTTACTTACCACTTACAATGGTATCGGTGTTAGCTACATTGGCTCACAAGCCAACGCCAACGTGTCAGGTGCTACCGGCGGCGTGAACACCTCTATTGCTTCTACATTGACCATCGACGGTGTTAGCATCTCCACTGGTCTTCGTGTTCTTTATTATGGTCTTACCACTGCTGCGCTCAATGGTGTTTATACTGTTGGCTATGCCCAAACTTCTGTCGGCGTGGGTGTTTCTTACTACTCCCTCAGCCGCGCCACTGATCTCTCCAACTGGTGGCAATTTGCTAAGCCAAAAGCTTACCTTGCTACTGGCGGTACAAACAACAAAGCCACTGTGTTTTATTTGAACACTGATGCATGGGAATTTGGCAACTCATTCTCTATCGGCTTTGGTACTGTCCCTGGTCAAGTTACTCCAGCCAACTCTGGTGTTCTTTCTACCAACTCTTACACAAACATTAGCTTCACATCTACCACTACTCCAGGATCAAGCATCTCGTTGATTTATCCTCCATACAACCCTGCGTTGAACCTCAACACCGGTGAGTATGACTTTTTGGCTCAAGATTCTATGGCTAAGTTTATCTATTTCAAGAATCGTTTCCGACGACTTGCTTACCAAGTGTTCAAGTTCCGAGAAAACTATACACCTCTTGCATATGGTACTCTTACTGCGAATGGTGTTATTGGTGATCAATATCAAACCAACGTGGTTACTGCTGGTAACAACAGCACCAACAACATTGGTTACACTACATTTAATAACCTTCCTAGTGGGTCCCGCTATCCTTCCAGCCAAAACAGAGGATTCTAAATTCGCGAATAAAATGTCGGGTATTATCCCGGCATTTTATTTTGTATAAAATAACTGTGCCATATATGCACATATTTTAAAAAAAGCACAAACGAAGAAATTATCAATTTTATAGAAGGAAGCGAGAAAACCCCATCCCCTTGTGGGTGGGGTAGTTCACTAATTCTGCCCATGAAACTGTTATTAAAATGTGCATGAATTCAAACAAAGTAGGCAAAGTTCAAAATCAAAACTACACTCAAGTGAACCACCTCACCCACGAGGGGTGAGGCTTCCTGCTTCACAGAAGACAGTTTCGTTATTTCTAACCAGAGCTTTCTTCTCCACAGGCGTTGATTCGGGCTGTTCCAGCCCTATGCATCTTATCAAATTCTGATTGCTGAACGCCATGTTTCGAATGTTAACTGAAGCATTGATGTCTCTATCATGCTCAGTTTCACATTTCTTACAAGTCCATTCTCTATCAGATAATTTCAAATCTGACTTAATATGACCACAGACTGAACACATTTTTGAAGATGGTTCAAACCTTCCAATATCAAGGAAATTCTTTCCATACCATTCTGATTTGTATTTCAAAAAATTATAGAACATCCCCCATCCTGCATCAGATATTGATTTGGCTAATTTATGATTTATGACCATTCCTTTAACACATAAGTCCTCAACACAAATAGTCCCTTGGCTCTTATGAACTATTTTGTGACTGATCTTATGTAGAAAGTCTTTTCTTTGATTAGCTATTTTTTCATGTAACTTTGCTACTTTTTTACGTTGTTTATTTCTGTTATTACTTCCTTTCTTTTTCTTACTTAATTTATTTTGTCTTCTTGCCAATCGTTCTTCAGATTTTCTGAGATATTTTGGATTAGCAATCTTATCTCCGTCGCTTGTCGCTATAAAATCTTTCAATCCCATGTCGATGCCTACGGCATCGTTTCTATCAAGCTTGGATTTGTTTGGTAATTCTTTGCCATCTTCTACTAGAATTGAAACATAATATTTTCCAGAGGGAACTTTAGAAATTGTTACTGTTTTGATGTCTCCTTCGAAATGTCTGTGGAATATTGTTTTGATATTTTTAATCTTTGGGATTGTCAATAATCCTTTATCAAAGTCAACTGTACAATGTTGAGGGCATTGGAAGGATTGTTTTGGATTGTATTTTGATTTGAATTTAGGAAATCCTTTCTTTTCTCTGAAGAATCTAGTATAGGCATTGTCTAAATTTTTCAGAGAAGCCAATAGTGATTGGCTATTCACTTCCTTCATCCAGATGTTTTCTTTTTTAAGTTTAACAAGTTCTGGACCCAACCCAAGAAAAGTTAATGTCTTTTTTCCTTCTTGATAAGATTTTGTTTTTTGTTCTAACCCCCAGTTATAAACAAACCTAACAGCGCCAAAATGTTTTTCAAACATCTCGATTTGCTCCCTTGTAGGTTTTATCAAAAACTTATATGCCTTTAGCATATAGTTCTTTTACAGATAATATTTACTATTACCTACATGTAATTAGAAAAATAGTAGAAATATTTTCTAATTACAGCAATTCATCCCCACCGACAAGCGGATGGGGAATTCTTGCAGGTTGCTTTAAATTTTGTGTGTAATTTTGATTTTGACAAATCTAATCTCATTCCTGGATTATAAAATTTTTAATGTCGATGGGAGGTAAAACAAATTCGCCATGTTCTTCAGTGGATTTTGCTTCTTGCCATTCTTGTTCTGTTTCTGAATATCCTTTGACATTGTATCCAGATTGAAGGCAAATTCTTTGGGCCAAATAAATCGGCGCGGCATAATAATTTTCAATTCGAAAGAACTCATTGAGTTTTTCAAATAGGATTTCAGTGGATTCTTCATTTACATAATTATCAAAATCTTCACCGGCATCGGGAAGATCATCTAAACTATTAAAAACAACCCAAGCATTGGGAAGAAGCAGAGCTTTAGAGAAGTCTTTATTAGCATCTTTCACTAATGCAAACACTTTATTAGAAACAATCGCAGTGGTAGGATTTTTTTCAATTAAATGTTTCAGCTTGTCAACAAAAGGTTTTATTGTTGATTTATATTTACTTAATAAATCATTAATTGATAGATGGCAATAATTTGTATCTTTTTTATCAGCCGCGCCACTTAAAAGATAAAATTCATTCATTTCTGAATCTAAAAGATCTAGCCATTTATCAAATTCTTCGTAAGACATTACAAAAAAATCTTCAATATAAATATTTGGGCATGTTACGGCGCATTTTTCATCAAGTAATTCAATAGAAAACATTCCATACATAGGATGTTCTAGATTAATAAACATCTTACAAACCACATCACCTTCTTCGTCAAAAAATTCCGTGGGTAAAATTTGGAAAGGTAAAGTTTTTATAGGATCTATGAATCCATAATCATTAATTTTTCTACTAAAATTTTGGGCTGATTGTACTATATGTAGTTTTTTTGAAATATATTTTTCAATGATACTTTGAAGCACTTTTGTTTCTTTTGTCATAATTCTAATTGTACAATTCAACTATGGAAAAGACACCCAAGATAAGTTTTGATTCAGAAGCATATCATTATTCAGATTCAATTTTGAAAGTGTTTCGTGTTCATCCTCAGGGTGTAAGAATTGAGAAAGCGGAAAAAACTTTACATGGAAGAGCGAACAAAGATGCTTTAAAATGGTGTGGTCCTTATGTTCATGCAAATCAGATTGGTTGGTGGGTTTATCCAGGATTCGATTTGGATATCACTTGTTACGAAGAGCCTCAACCGCAAGGATACACAGGTCGCTGGGGTGGAAATTATGTTTTCAATGCCCAAGGCTATGATAATTTAGATCATATTTTAATGCACAATTTTGACAATCAAATATCATCTGAAAACAATCGTCGATATTTAGGTAAACAACATTATTCAATTGACGAGCCAGAAAAAAATTGTTTTACTATGTGGACAGGATGTTTTTTTCAGATGCCAAAAGATTGGTCTCTTTTAATTAAAACTCCTGGAAATATTGGATTAATTTATGAACAAGCTTCACCGGTTTGTGTTCAAGAAGGTATTCTTGAATTAGATTGGATGAGATATGACATTTGGATGAATTTTAAATTTCACACTTTTGGTAAAACTCTTTCGTTGAGAAAAGACCAAGAATGGCCCATCGCGCAATTAATACCAGTGCATCGTTCATCTTATGATATTAATTGGGTTACACAAGATAAAATCATGGACCCAAATGATGAAGAATGTGTGAAAGTTTATGATCGATACACTGATTATAATTTTAAGAAATGGATTTTACAAAACGAAAAAGATCCTTTTGCTTTTCGCAAATTGAGAAAATCCGAAATAAATAAATGCCCCGTTAATCATTTATTTCCGGAAAATTCCTAGTGTATTCATGCATTACAATTGCTGATGCGCTAGATACATTTATAGATCTAATTGCTCCAAATTGTGGTATGTACAGAAGGCAATGACATTTTTCGATAATTTCGGGGCAAATTCCCACTCCTTCTTCACCAAACACAAATAGTGTTTTTGCTTCATGATTGAAGGTGTATGATTGGATTGGCTTTGCTCCGGAAACATTATCAATTCCAATTACATAATCGTATTGATCAAATAAATCATCTAATTCTTTGAGAATTTTTACATGCTTGAAATTTTCATAAATATGCATGCCACAGGTGCCTCTTCGATCATAATCTTTTTCTCCAAAAAGAATCACTTCTTTGCCGCAAAAAGCATTTGAGTTTCTAATGATTGAAGCTTTATTATAGTCGCCCGATAAATTTTGCAAAAATACACTGAAATTAAATCGCCGACTGTTCAAGTCGCCGCGAATTAAATCGTCAGACATGAGCTTGTATCGATCAATTACATTTCGTGCATCCACTGCTTCAAATCCAAGAGATTCACATCTCTTTTTGAAAGCATTCAAGCTTTCGCCAATTTCCATTTTCAATACTTCAGCGGAGCGTCGAGTTTTCTCCGCATCGAACCATTTATATCCTACCATATTCATGATGTATTATAATCGGAAAATTTGAAAAATGGAAAATTAGTGAATTTCATATTGCACACGAATTTTATCAAGTGCATCACCGATTTTTTGACAATGTTCTTTATTGCCTGTGTATACTATAGATTTTCCTTTTAGATGTATTTCCTCAGTGGCTTTATACGCGGATTCATCAGACATTGGTACTACATTTTTCAAAACAAAATACACAATCTGAAATGGAGTGTGATCGTTGTTGAAAGCTTCAATAAAATGCTCATTTTCACATGAGTTTATTTGATCGATAATTGATTTATTTACAGTGTCGGCAATTAACATGATAATATCTACGAAATAAATTCGCTTTAAGAGTTTAAAACAAAATCACGGGCCAATTTTTTGTCCGGTCCATTCGCTAAAAACTTATTAACTATATCCTTGTCTACATAATTTGGATTCACCCACCAGTCTTCAAATTCATCATAGTAGCTTCCGTTGCAAATATTTGATCCAATTAACATGTAGCCTTTTTCGTTTAAAAATTTTCTAGATAAAATTTTAAATTCATCTCCTGAAGAATAGGCGTCATGTTCAAAAGTAATAACTTTGAATTCGACAGATGATTCAAACACTTTTTTTAATATTGAAAAAGTTATAGCGGGAGGCTCGCAATCCACTTGTAAATAATCTATTGTTTTTTTGTCCATCCCTTCAAAATTGTAATAAATATTTATTAAATGATCATAGTTAATATTAGTTGCATCTGCGCAAAGGGCTTTATTATTTCTTTTTTTATTGAAAAGCTCTACTAATGAATGTTCAATATCAATTGAAATGCCAGTCCATTGAAAATTTAACTCTAATAATGCAGTGTTGTTTATATTAAAAGGGTCATTGGCTCCGATTTCTAAATAAGTTCCTTTTTGTTTGCCATTGAGCATAGATAAAACAAAAATATCTTGATAAGCTTGAGAGAAATTTTTTTCAATCATTTCAGAATTTTTGAATTTAAATTTTAAATTTTTATAATCGTCCGAAAAATAATTTGACATTTTTTAAGCTCACTTTCCGCGTCGTATCATGTTTTCATCATAATCAAAATCATCCGACAAATCTTCAACAAAATCTTTGTCAGAAATAATTCCTTCGGTTTGCCCTAGCATCAATTCATATGAGTCTAGATCGTTCTCATATTTTTCTCGGTTTGCGAAATAATAATCAATAAGATTTTGTGGAGTGATTTGTTCATTTTCTTTTTTAAAATCTTTCATCACTACATGTGTAAGAAAATCAATAAAAGATTCTCTTATATCGTTCAAATATTTTTCTGAATCTTTTGATTTTTCTATGGGGATGTCTTTTTCTTTATTCATCCAAAGAAAATATTCATGAAGATCAGTGGTTTTTTTATTGATTTTTTGTGGGCAATTTTTTTCAAATTTTTCATTTATTTCTTTGATTTCATTTTCAGACAAATCTTTGTCCATCAAAGAATTGTAATATTTAGATGTGTCCACTCCAGCTTTTTCAAGCATTAATAATTTTGTGGGTAGATCACTTTTTATGTCATGTTGTTTTAAAGATTTTGATTTAGATAAATTCAATAAATATTCTGTTAAAGTATCAGCCTCATGATATTTTTTTTGTTTATCTAGATTGTCACAGATTTTTATTAAATTCAGGGGCATAATAAATTATTGGTGAAATTCGTAATATATTCCTATGATATTAATTTCTAATCTCAATACATTATTTTAAAAAAAATTGTCATAAAATTTTTTAATAATTTTCAAATTGACAGGTCAAAGTTATTTTGTTTTCTGGAAAAATATAAATTTTGGTCATGCGCAATATGTTCGTTGTTCATAGAATGTACATAGTCGTGATTTCCAAAGCCAAAGTCAGGATGTTCATGTCTTATGATAACCGTGTCTATATATATTTGTTTTTGCAAAATATATCCTACTTCTGTAAACTCATTATCACAAAACACTGATTTGTATCCAGGGTAATAAATATAGTTAAACCTTTCGAAATATTTTTTGCCCATACAAGCGTGTGTATTTAAATTTTTCATTTGGTATCCATCGTTGAAAAATAAAACTCCATCTGTGTCTGGAAAATATTTTTTCATATAATTAATGATAATTAAATCATAATTTTTAACAATAGGTATAGTGTCATCACATGCTAAAAGTATAATATCAAAATCTTTCATTAAGTTTATATTTCTGTTTATTGCATCAATTTTTGTTTTGCTTTGGCCAAAGCAAAAAGTAGCTTTAAAATTATTGTTTAGGTTTTCAAATATGATGTCAAAATTTATATAATCGTCTACGTCTAATGAAAATAAAAAAGAAATATTTTTTTTATCATATGCGTAATCTAAAAATTTTGATAATGTATCTAAAAATTTTATAGGTCTCCCTTTAGTTGGAAATTTTATAAGTATTTTCACGAACATCTTGTACAATTTGAGTATGAAAGTTTTGATTACGGGCAGCCAGGGTTTTATTGGTCAATATATATGTGACGAGTTGCTGGCAAATAATTATTGTGTTGTTGGTGTAGATAATTTTCAAAAATATGGGCATTTGACCAGGCAGCATGACTCTCATAATTTATTCAAATTATATGAACTGGATTTACTGTCACAAAATTTATTTGAAATTATCGAGATCGAAAAACCAGATGTGATAATTGCCAACGCTGCTGTAATTGGAGGCCTAGAATATATTAACAAATATCCTTATTCTTTGTTTTCTATGAATGAAAAAATTTTATTGAATACATTGGAATCAGCGGTAAAATTTCATGCTACATATGGTTTGAAGCGTTTCATTTATATGTCTTCTTCTTATGTGTTTCAAAATGTTGCTAAAGAAAATTTCACAGAAGCTGATTTGAGTAGCTGCCCTTATCCTGAATCACCATATGCTTTTCAAAAATTAGCTGGAGAAGTATTGGTGAAGGCAGCACAAGAAGAGACTGGCATACCATACACTATAGTTAGGCCTTTCAATTGCATTGGCGTAGGTGAAGAAGTTTTGCAAAAAGTAAATATGTTTTCTGAGATAAAATCCTCTCATGTGCTAACTGATTTTATTAAAAAAATCAAGAGTGGCGAAAAACCGCTTAAAATTTGGGGTTCAGGAAATCAAACAAGAACATTTACTAATTGCTCAGATGTAGCTCATGTTATTAGATTAATAATTGAGTCGCAAGAAAGCGTTAATGAAGATTTTAATGTTTGCGGTGATCAAGCAATCACAATTTTAGATTTAGCTAAATACGTATGGAGTATTTTAAGATCAGATGAATTTGAATTTATCTCTGAAAATCCAAAAAAACATGATGTTCAAAATAGAAAATCTTCAAACTCAAAGCTTAAAAACATATTAAATTTTAAAATTAAAAAAAATATATTTGAATCTATAGATTCAATAGTTAAAGGAAAAAAAAATGAACTCTAACATTGGGATTGTTGGTTTAGGGGTAGTGGGCTCAGCTTTAAAAAATGGATTTGAAAAAATTGGCTATAAGGTAAAAATACATGATTTAAAATTGAATACTACTATTCAGGATATTATAGAAACAAATGCTGTTTTTTTATGCTTGCCAACCCCTTCGAGATGTGACGGTTCGTGCGATCTTTCAATAATAGAAAATGTTATTGAAGAATTAACATCACAAAAATACAATGGAATAATTATTATAAAATCTACGGTGGTCCCTGGCACTACAAAAAATTTTATTGACAGGTATAATGAAAGTAAGATATGTTTTGTGCCAGAATTTCTCAGAGAAAGATGCGCAGAATATGACTTTGTAGAGAACCAAGAATTACTTGCGATAGGCACAGAAAGTGAAGAAATTTTTGAGTTTGTTAAAAAAATTCACGGAGACCTTCCAAAAAAAATATTAAAGCTAAAGCCTACAGAAGCAGAACTATTAAAATATTTTTCAAACACATTCAATGCTCTAAGAATTGTATTTGCGAATGAATTTTTTGATATTTGCAAATATCTTTCTGTAGATTATAAAGAAATTAAAAATTCATACGATTATTTAACTTCTATGCATTATTCTTATTTAAATTGTTCTGAGGATTTAAGAGGTTTTGGCGGCGCTTGCTTGCCAAAAGATGTAAAAGCTTTAGATTGTTTTATAGCACAGCACAATCTTAATCTTAAATTATTTTCAAATATATTAGAGGAGAACAGCAAATTTCACATAACAGTATTTGAAGGCATGAGAAAATAATTTTTTATAAAAGGGAGCGAGAAAACCCCATCCCCTTGTGGGTGGGGTAGTTCACGAAAATCAAGTAAAAAAAATTTAATGTTTATTTTTCAAATGTCGTCATAAATTAACGAAGAACTTTTTTGTATACTTTTTTCAAAATCAAAAATGATTTTAGATGCTTCTTGAATATCCAAGGCGTCATAAGATCCATTTAGATTTTTAATCATTTTTGTTTTCACTTTGGGTAAATGTATTATTCCCAAAGTGATATTCTTGTTTTTGAAAATCGAACAAGCGGATAAAAATAAATTATGTAAAGCTGCCTTTGATGCGCTGTACAATAAGTAATCTTTGCGACCACCTTTAAAAGATTTTGATCCAAGCACAATGATTTTGAGTTTTTTATTGGTTGGATTTTTTTTGTAAAATTTTACTATTTCATGAAACGGTTTAAAATTAATGTCAAAAACTTCATGGTACATGCTTTCATCGCTTCCTATCACCCCACTAAATACAAAAATTAAATCAGGGTTATATGATCGCAGCATATTTTGTAAATTCTGGCCGCTATTTGGCTCTAAAAAATTCAAATTGTTTGAATTTATTCCAATAATTTCATCATCAATATAGAAATTTTTGAATAAATTTATTGATATTTCACTTGTGTTTCCAATTACAAAAATTTTATTTTTCATAGTCTTGCCGAGAGGAAACCCCACCCCTTGTGGGTGGGGAGGAATCGAGTTCAACACAATTCTTCCTCAATGAAATATTATACGAAATATTTGTAAACATTGAAAAAAAGAAGGTGTTATAATTAGTAATTTGTAAAAACATTATATAATG
>Ga0208250_1000402_pt1 | contig 13261 bp, 15 predicted proteins | sample CryBogCBE18Aug09_FD_184557 | JGI IMG/M metagenome (GOLD analysis project Ga0208250, IMG submission 184557) | Freshwater microbial communities from Crystal Bog, Wisconsin, USA - CBE18Aug09 (SPAdes) (version 2) | ecosystem: Environmental > Aquatic > Freshwater > Lake | place: Crystal Bog... | reverse complement strand
CAGTCACAGGAGGTTCTATCAATGTCCAGTCTACTAATCTTGTGTCTACCACTTCTAGTACTGCTACTTATGGGACTGCCAGTTTACCTCTTCAGCCTCTAGGTTTCATTCAGGTGGACCTTAATGGAACTGTTGTAAAAGTTCCGTATTATGCAGTATGAACAACGATGACTTGTCTTATGTTGAGTTTGGAGACACAGAAGGTCTAGGCAGGTTCTTGTTTGAGAACGGTGTTCAGCACCAGTTGTTTTACGAGATTTTGGCTGACCAAGGTATTCTTGTGCCCAAGTATCCGTTGATAGATGCGGATACCAAAAACTTGGATGACTGGCTTTTTGTGCACAATCAAGAGCATGAAAGGTTGGCTAGTTTGCTTAACTTAGACAATCCATTTCAGTTGTTGGACAGTGACTGGAATGTAGAAGAGGACTTTTATGACTGGTTAGGGGTGCACCTGACCATACATCAACAAATACAAGCAGCATTGGGAGTGAGCAGTTAATGGCAACCGTAACTAAACAACAAATTGCAAATTTTGTAGCCGCCAACTTGAGCGACCCTACTGCTATTGCCAGTGCTGCTGCTCAGTACGGTGTTTCTGCGTCTGACATTGCTGATGCTATGGGTACAGACGTTGCTACGGTAAACAATTACTTTAGCAATGCTGGCATCACGCTTCCTGCTGTTAACACGCCTGCGCCTTCACAAACACCTCAAGCAGCACCTGCTCCAACCCCCGCCCCAACTCCTACCCCTTTAAATGTTACATCTGAAGGAGCCAGTGGTAGTGTTTACCAGAACATCATCAATGCCATTCAAGCGGGTGGTGTAACTGTAGGCACTAGGAGTGTACCTGTGCCAAATACGGGTAGGACTCAAACACAAACTGTACTTTTAGATGCCAGTGGCAATGTGGTGCCAGGCAGTGAGTCGGCAAGTATTACCCCAGGCGATAATGGTCAAATCACGATTCAGGCTGGAGCTGGAACCACTGGTGCGTACAACATCAACACGCAAGTAGATGCTTCTGGCAAGATTGCTCCTGTTACAGATAACAGCCAAGTTACATATCAAGCTGCTTCTAGCGGTGGTTTATTAGGAGAAATTGGTAGTTCTATAGGCAATATCAACGCACAGACTCTTTTGGCTGCTGGACTTGCTTATGCCTTACCTATTGCTGGTCAGGCTTTGGCTGCATCTTTAGGAACATCTACTGCCGTGGGTACAGCCATTGCTGCTACTGCTGCGGGTGTAGCACAAGGTCAAGACCCTTTGACGGCTGCTAAAAATGCTTTGCCTAACCTTATTGCTTCTGGTGTCATTAGCAATAGTGATGCTAGCAATTTCTTAAAATCTATTTCTAGTGACACTACAACACAAGCAGCCATTACTGCAGCGGCTACTTCTGCGGTCAAGACGGCTGCAGCAGGTGGTTCTGCCTCTGATATTTTCAATAACATGGCTACTTCTGTGGCTGGCACAGAGCTTGGAAATGTTACAGGTAGCCAAACACTAGGTCAAGGCGTTGCGTCTACTTTGGCTAGTGGTAGTTTAGGCACTGGTTTGACTGCGGCTGCAGGTAGTGCGGGTCAACAACAAGCAACAGCAAATGCAACAGCAAATGCTAAAGACCAAGCAGTCATAGACCAAATCACAAAGTCTTTAAATACTCCAGCATCAGGTAATGTATTAGCAACTTTGGCTGGAGACGTTAATACAGGCACTGATGACCCATCTATTATTGCCGCTAGACAACAAGCTCAAAATTTAATTGCCACAGGTGTTTGGACACCCAATGGAGATGGCAGTTATACCAAGCCTGATGGTACTGTGGTTGTTCCAGATGGATATGGTGGTTATAAATCAACAACAGCAACCAATTTAGGAACAATTGGTGCTACAGGTACATCAGGTGGAGCAGATACAAATAATCTTGCTCAATCCACAACATTGACAAGTTCACCCAATATACCTTCATCTTTTTGGCAAAACATCAGTTCTGTTCTTTCTTTGGGTACAGCAGACCCTACTGCAATTCAACAATCTTTGTTTGGCACGGGTGCAACAGGTGCAGACGCAGGTCAAACATCTTTAATCAGTGGTAGCCCATTGGGATTGTCAAGTTCTGGTGGTGGTGTTTCTATACCATCTTCTATCAATTTATTGGCTTTTGATTCTACCGAACAAAAAGACGCACTTTTACAAGTTATTGATTCTCTTGATACAACTCAGTTGACACCTGAAGAACAAAAGATGATTGATGCTTGGAAGCAAACAATAACTGTTGCTCCAACCAAAACAGACACAACAACACCTCCTGCTGTTAAAGCAGCGCAAGACCAAGCTGACCAAGCAAAAAAAGTTGCTCAAGATGCACAAGCGGCTGCTGACGCTGCGGCTGCAAAAGCACAGCAAACTCAAGACCCTAGTGATATTGACGCTGCCAACAAAGCTGCTCAAGTTGCTGCAAAAGCAAATGCAGATGCAAATACTGCTTCTGACAACGTAAGTGTGGTCACGGCTGTTGTCAAATCCACTGCTGGCGGTGGAGGAGGAGGTGGTGGGGGTGGTGGTGGAGGTGGTGGAGGTGGTGGTGGAGGTGGTACACCTTTAACATTATCTGGAGGAACTCCTAACACAGGTGGCGGTGGTGGATTACCCCTTACAGGTGGAACCATAACAACGGTTGATAAATTAACAGAAGCTGGTGGCACTGCTGGCGGTGGAGGAGGAGGTGGTGGGGGTGGTGGAAATGGTGGTGTAGGTGGTGGTGGAGGTGGTGTAGGTGGTGTAGGTGGCACAGCAGGTACGGGTGGCGCTGGCACTGGTTCTTCAGGTAAAGGCGGTACTGGAGGAGCTGGCACAGGTGGAGGCGCAGGAACGGGTGCTGGTACAGGTTCTGGTGGTGGAACAGGTACAGGCAGTGGAACAGGCACTGGTTCAGGAACGGGTACAGGTACGGGTAGTGGAACTGGGTCTGGAACAGGCAGTGGCAGTGGTGATGGCTCAGGAGATGGTAGCGATGGTGGCTCTGGCGGAGGTTCTGGCGGTGGAGCTGGAGGCGGTACGGGAGGAGGCACTGGCGGTGGAACAAGTGGCGGTTCTGGAGGAGGGTCTGGTGGAGGCGGGGGTGGTGGCGGAGGAGGAGGCGGGGGCGGTGGTGGCGGTGGCGACACTGTGATTACCACAAACTACGTCAAACCTAAAATAGCTACTATTTTGCCAAGCCTTATGGGACAATTTAACAATCCATTGACACCATCTCCTTCTGCTTACACCCCTGCTGGTTCTATTCCAGGTCAAGAGACGGGTAAGGAGAGAGAAGATGTTTGGAACGTGGAATCACTCAGAGAAGGACTAGGAATCTAACATGGCTACAGGACTTAAAAACATCACCAAAATGGGTACGGATGTACGCAAGATAGCTGCTCTCTTACAAAAGAAAGCACCTCCTGGTCACATGTTGGCCTACATCTCTGGGGAAGAAGCTGACCTTTTGAGAGAAAGAGGCGGCAGTGGCAAACATATGCCAGACACAGGAATTCCTAGTTTTGAGGTAGAAGAAGATACAGGATTTGGAGAAACTCCTGCTCAAACACAACCCATTACAAGTGGTGGTGAAGAAACAGGATTTGGTACGACAGCAGGACCAGGTGTTGGTGGAGAGACTTTGTCTCCCTTGCCTAGCGTACAAACATCAACATCACCTGTGGCTAACGTAGATGTCACAAGTGCAGGTCCCGCACAAGATTTAGGTGTTACTCGTGAGTACACGCCTACTCCTACTGCTCCTTATACAGCCACATCAGCAGACAGAGCTGCGTTGTTAGGTGACCAAGGTTATGGCCCTCAAGCATCTCCTGCTGAACTCAAAGCAGCAGAACCCAAGACAGATGCAACTGGCAAACCCATGTTTGACAACAAAACATTGGCTGCTCTTGGCATTTCTAGTTTAGGTGCGTTGTTGACGGGTCGCAAGGCTGCTCAACAAGGTCAAGCTGGCGCACAACAACTGCAACAGTTAGCCACACCTTATCAACAACAAGGTCAGCAATTACAGGCACAAGCTCAAGCAGGAACTCTCACTCCTGCTGGACAACAGTCTTTACAAGCCTTGCAAGCTCAAGTGGCTCAAGGTGTTCAGTCTAGAGGTGGTGTAGGCGTTCAGCAAGCGGCTGCTGCTGTAGAGCAACTCAGACAACAGTTATTGGCTCAACAGTATCAGTTGGGTCTGCAAATCAGCGGTATTGGTGACAATATTGCTCAGGGTGCTATCAAAACAGGTATGCAAGCTGACCAGTATGTTAATCAGCTCACGTCCAGTTACTTTAGCAATATTGCACGTATAGCAGGTGGTGTACCCACAACCACATCTATCACAATACCTACTGGAGCTAACCCATGACAACTAACGCATTATCTAGTTTAGTTGATGTTAATCAAAATCCATTGACGGCTAAATTTTTGTCAAAAGCAAGTGAAACAAAAATTCCTGAAGGTTTTGTTAGTCCTGCTGAATTGATGGGTGTTGATACAGAATTGTCACAACGTCAAGCAAAAGCACAAGAAGATGTCAATTTGGCAGATATTGGTATTGAACGTGCTAAACAAGAACAAAAAGTAAAAGAACAAGAAATTGATGTTCAAGCCAAGAAAGAACAAGCTAAAGCTATTGCTGGTTTGCCAGAAGCTCAGGATTTGAAAACAAAACGTGAGGAAATGAAAAACCTTAAGTTTGTTCCTGACCAACTGACTGCCAAAGATTTGGCTACGGTTTTTTCTTTGATTAACGTGATTGGTATGACCATAGGTGGCGGTGGCAGAACCAGTGCTGTTAATGCTTTGGCTGCTATGGATGGTATGGCACAAGGTTATCAACAAGGCCGTACTGACTTATATCGCAGACAACAAATAGAATTTGATAAAAACTTTAAAGCATTACAACAATCTGTTAACACACTTGAAAAAGAATATTCTGAAGCTGTAGAAAAGACAAAAACAGATTCAGAAAATGGTAGGTTAGAAAGGCAAATGGCTTTGTCTAAAGCTGGTTCACCCATACTAAAAGCTATGGAACAAAAACAAGGTGTTGTTAAAACCCTTGAAACAATTAAACAAACCAAAGAAGCCGTTGATAAAGCTGTGGCTCAAATCAATGCTATTGCAAAAATCAAATACGAAACAGAACAAAAAAATAAAGCGGCTGATTTGCGTTATAAGAGAGATATTGCTTTAAAGCAAATGGAGCAAGATGCTGCAAAAAATCAAAAGACAATATTGGGTGTTAGTGCGGATGGCAAAACAATTATTGAAGCCGACAAATATGGAAATATAACAACCCAAGAATCTCCTATTGATTTAAAAGGTTCTTTTAAAATTGGTGCTAAACCTACTGCAATGAAAAAAGGTGAGTATCAATCTAAATTTGTTTCTGACATCATAGGAGAAGACGTTGATACAGATGCTGCTCCTAAAATTGTTGCGTCAGAACAATATAAAAATAAGCTAAAAGAATTACAAAAAATGAATAGTCAACTGGGTGGAACGCCTGGATTGAAAGTTGAATTTGCAGATTACTTGAATAAATTTATTGCAAGTAAAGCAGGTCCTAATGGTACGTTTGACCCGCAAGATTTACAAGAAGCATACAAACAAATTCAATCTGACCCTAAATTATCTAAATCTTTTAACGCTTTGTCAGACAATGCAAAAGTCATGTCTAAAGCAGAGTTAGATGCCATTATGCAAAACTTGCAAACAAAGTATGGTAATCGTGCTCCAGTTGCAGAATTTAAAGCAACTCAAAATGTGTTGTCTAGAAAGAGTATGGATGCAAATTCTTACAACAGAGTTTTACAACAAGAAATTAAATCTACCAATGACAGGCTTATTGGTCTTGGAGTTAGTGTTCCTAACATCATTAAACTTGATAGACATTTTGCTCAAAATCCAACAGAGTTAGAGTTGATGCAAACCATTCCAGAAGATGCAGAACGAAAAGAAGAACAAGCAGGACCTAAAGAAGGTGACAAAAGTAAATCAAAATCTGGTAGACCAATGATTTTTAGAAATGGCGAATGGCATTATGAGGATGAAAAATAATGGCTACTACCCTTGTACCTAAAGAAGATTTACCTGAAACAACCAAAGTACCAAGTTCTGATTTGCCAAAAACTGCTGGAGGTGCAGCGCTTGTACCACCTAAAGGGAAAATAACACCTTCTTCTTTAGAGACCCAAGCTCGTGTTGGTTCATTGGCAGAACAAGCTGGTGAGTATTTTTTTGAGCCGCCAACTAGAGAAGATTTTGATTTGGGTGGTATTGGACAAGGCGCAATAACTGGTGCTGGTTTAATGGCTGCAGCACCCAAAGCCTTGCAAGCTGGAGGTAAAGTGGTTGGTGCGATTCCTTTGCCAGCTACTCGTGCGGTTGGAAAAGGTATGCAAGCATTGGGCGTAGGAATGGGAAAAGTTCCTATGTGGCAAAGATTATTAAAAGGTGGCGTAGGTGGTGGAGTTGCTGAAACAACCGAGCAAGCTGGCGAATACATGGGTGTTCCTCGTGCTATTACCATTCCATCATCATTAGCAGTTGGCGGTCTTGCACAGAGTTTTCTTGGTGGTGAAGGCGCTAAGGCCAGGGCTGCACAAAAAGAATTAGGTCAAGCATTAAAAGCTCGTGGCAAAGAGGCAGAGCAAGCAATTACAAAACGTGAAGCTGGTGAAACACAAGCTGAATATGAAAAACGTGCTAGACAACAAACCAATTTAAAACAAGCACAAGAAAAATTTTCTGGCGCTGCTCAACAAGAGCGTGAAACATCTGCTCGTAAATTTGCTGACCTTGGCACTCCTAAAGGTGAATCTGAATTTGGACAAGAAATTCAAAGGCGAGTGACGGGTACTGAATTTACTCGTGAAGCCAGACGTTCACAAAGAGCAACAGAAGACTTTAAGGCTTATTTTCAACAAGCTAAAGACTGGTCAAAATCACCAGAAAGAGAAGAGATGTTGGCTAAACTAAAAGCCATGTCTGAGTCTCCAAGTGTAGGTGCTGATGGTAGAAAGTATGCAGAACAAGCCTATAAAGATTTAGTTCAATCTTCTGATGCTTTAGGTACTGAAAAAGAATTCAGAAAGTTTTTTGAAGCTGCTAGTGGACCACCTCAACTGGGTTACTCCAAAGTTCAGCAAGATGCCAATAAAACAGTAAGTGACATTATTTCTAATGCTTTGGACAAACATGCTCCTAAGCGTATAGAGGCAAGAAGTACTTATGCCGAGTACAGCACGCCTTTAGATGCTTATGAAACTTTGTTTGGCAAGAAAGGCGTGGCTACAGAAAGAGCCGTGCCAGGTCAAACAAAAATGATGCCTGCTGATTACCCCAAGACTTACTTTAAAAATGCAGACACGGTCAGAGAGTTAAGGAAACAATTGGCTGGTGATGAAGCTGCTGTGCGTAAGTTTGCCAATCAATTTGTTGTCAATGAGCTTGAAGGTAAAAATGCCACACAAGCAGCTCAATGGTTGAAAAACAACAGAGAGATGGTCAATGAGATTCAGGGTCTAAATACTCGTGTAGAGCGTTATGTGCAAGACTTGCAAAGGTCTGAAAGTGCTGCCGCAACCAAAGAAGCTCAAGCTGAAAAGCTAGGAAAAAAAGCAAAAGAAGTTGGTTCAGAAAGAGAAACAGCAGAAACCAAAATTGCAAAAACAGCACAAGAACAACGTAAACAAATTGACGAATTCAAAAGACAATTGAATTTAAATCCCAAAAATGTAAAGGGAATAGCAGATAACATGATTGATTATTTGGATAAAAACAAAATGTTACCTGATGAAAAAATACGTGCGTTGCAAGCTGGAGTAGAAAATGTAGAAAAAACTACTTCACAACTTGACAAGGCAAAAGCAATTAGAGCGTTGTTTGTTAAGTATGGTGTACTTGCTGCTGGTGTTCCTTCAGCAGCGTATTACCTTGGTAAACCTGTTTATCAAAGATTTGGAGAATGATATGCCACTAGCTAAAGGCAAAAGCCAAAAAACCATCTCTAAAAACATCAGAAAGCTGATGAAAGAAGGTGGTAGACCCCGTAAACAGATTATTGCCATAGCCTTGAGTACGGCTAGAAAAGGAAAGCGTAAGGCCAAAAGATGACCAAGAAAAAAGAAAAGGGTTTGAACCCAGAGCTTGAGAAGGCTATCAACAAACTCATGGCTGAGGTCATGCTTGACCAGACAGCTACCATTGTGGACAAGATGAGGGTGATAGATAGAGCACTCAAGCTAGAGGCTTTGAAGATGAAAGACGATGATTCAGCTTGGGGTGCAGGATTCATGTCAGATGACGATGATGAGTAGATGTGATAATATGGTTATTCCATTATTAAAGGAGAAACTATATGGACGCAGTTCAAATCATACGTTTGGCATTAGGGGTCATATCAGAGAGGCTCATCAAGATTATGGGACTCATGATGTCGTGCGGTCTAGCGGCTTACACGATGTGGGACGGGGGTTGGACAAGAGTAGCGACTCTTGCTATATTTGTGATATTCACGTACCTGATGGTACAAAACAAGGAGAGTGAAGATGGGAAAGACAAACGTACAGAGAGTTAATCCATACTCTCCCAGTGCTTCTTTTGAGAACAAGCACATGCACGATGAGGCATACAAGCCACAGCGTGACAACGCCATGAACCAGCAGATTGCCAAGTCTGTGCGTCCTCAGTTGCCCAGAGACGGCTCTCCTGGCATGCACAGATGGCAACCTGGCACTCTGCCTAAAGGTGGTTTCAGAGCTGTGTTTGACTTTTCAGACACTGCTACTTATGACACCAAAAAGTCACCCACATCTGGCGGTGGTGGAAAGGTTTACTGATGGCACAGTCTACTTTCTCAATGACCCAACACGGTAGGTCTGAACCTTTTGAGTTACAAGTCTCAAGAGGTCAGATTCCCTATCACAGCCCTGCCAACATCTTTGCTTACGGCACCACGCCAGCTACAGCAGGTTTGTTCAGGACAGTGTGGGAAAACATGGCTACCACAGACTATGCTTTCCCTGGCTCTGCCTCCACCATGACTTTGGTTAGTACGGTCAACACAGACACGGCTACCATCACCATCACTGGACTAGATGCAAGCTACAATATTTTGACTGAAAACTTGGCTCTTAATGGCACAACGGGTGTGACCACAGCCAATTCTTATTTCAGAATCAACAACATAGCGGTGTCTGTTGGCTCTGCCACCAATCCTACTGGTGTTGTGACTCTTGCCACTGGAGGAGTTACTTACGCACAAATCAACACCACAACTGTGTCTGGCTCTACCACGAGCATTGGCACATCACAAATGGCTGTGTACACCGTACCCAATGGTTACACTTTCTATGGTTGGAGATATGGTGCTTATTCTTCTTTTAATGGAAATAGTGCCAACTACACCACTTACAGAGCCATTACCAATGCGTCATCAGGTGTAGAGAAAGTGATTGTGCAAACACCTTTCAACACGACTTATGAAGTTCAAAGACACTTTCCTTATGGATACCCTGCTGGCACAGACTTGAGATTCCAAATTGCCAGTAGTGCTGCCACGGCTGCTGTTGTCAGCGTAAACATTGGCGGTGTTTTGATTCTGAATGACGGTACGTCTAACGGTTATTGAGGTGTTTAAATTGACCCCTTCACTCTTGTCGCACTTGCAAGCGGGGCTTTTAAGCTCATCAAAGACTCTTGTGAGATGTACAAGGAGGGGAGGCAAATTGTTGTTGACATCGCCCGTGAAGTTGATGGAGTTGTCAAGGACGTTAAGGATGTACAAAAGAAAGCCAAGGGGCTTTTTGGGTTCTTAACTTCTCTTTTTGGCAAGCCTGAAGAGGTCAAGACAGAGGTTGCACAGCCTGTCAAGAAGGTCAAAAAGAAGAAAGAGCCTCCTCCTGAGTTTGATGAAAACCTCATCTACAACCAAGTCAGTGATGCGTTAATCAAGTTCTTTCAGGCTTATAACGGCCTGAAGAACTACAAGAAAGAACAAGAGGAGCTGGCCTTACACGCCAGTTCTGATGAAGGAAATGAGATTGCAATTAAGCTCGTGATAGCTGATTTGCAGATGGAAAAGTTAAACAGTGAGCTGAGTGACTACATGGTGTACCACGTCCCTGGTGAACTCAAGGACTTGTACACCAGGGTTAATCAGAAGATAGGGCAGATTGCCACGGTGCAAGCACTTGCAAAGAGAGAGGAGATGTTGGCACAACGGAGAGCAGCATGGCAACGGGAGCAAAGGGCAGACCTAATTCTCAATCGAGTGGTGGCTACAGTAACTACTCTGCTGGTACTCCTGTGGATGTGGGCAATGATTCTGACTCTGACTCACTCGCCATCATACTGATTGTTGTTTTGCTGGTTGTGCTCTTGCTTTTGATTCCTTTGATAGCATGGATGTATGTGGATGTCAGGCAGATGGAACTCAGGGTCAACAAGGCATTGACAAGGATTGAGGGTAAATGATTAAAAAATCCAATTTAATATACAAGTCACTATTGATATGTATATTTTTCTCATTTCTGTGTACAAGTTGCAACAATGATTACAGATACCATTGTCAGGACCCTAATCACTGGGAAGATGAGGACTGTAAACCTCCTCTTTGTGAAGTCAGTCAAACTTGTCCTTGGATGCTAACAGATGCTTACAAGCCTAAAAAACCTTAAAGAAGAAGAAGTCAACGGCATAGTCCGTCTGATGGATGCCTTCTCCAAGTTCTGCATCATGATTACGTTTTGTATCATTTTGCTCTTTATTGTGGGCTTCTTTGTCTATGGTGTGGTGGCTGTAGAGCAGCCTATGAAAGACATGGCACCCAATGACAAGCTCACACATGACCTTCTCAAAATCATAGCCACATCTATTTTCAGCGTCTTGGCAGTGGTTATGGGGGCTAGAGCCATGATGCCCTTGCCCAACATGAATCCCTGTGCTGGCATGATGCCTGGCATGCAACCCATGATGGGTATGCAGCCTATGATGAACATGCAACCTGCTGGTGTGATGTCAGCCATGAACACACCTTGGGTGCCCCCGCCACCCCCTAGGACCCCCCCAGTTTTAGAGGATGAACAGGAAAGATTAAGAATGGCGCATGCCAGGGAGAGTACCCGTGTTTAGTTTATTCAACCCTTGGCTCATCATCGGAGCCATTTGTGCCTTACTAGGAGTTTACTTTTATGGACATCATGAAGGCTATCAAGAGCGTGTGGCAGAAGACCAAGCAGAAATTATCAGACTTAACAGCGAGGCTCGTGCAAAAGAAGACGAGCTGAACAGGAAATTGGCTCAGACAGGAATTGCACTCAGAAAGGCTAGAGATGATATTAAGACCAAGCAGACTTCTATCAATGCTCGCATTGACTCTGGCGAGTTGCGCCTCCCCACCAGTTGTCCCGTACAAACCAATTCAGGCGCCCCCAATGACGGTGGAGCCAATGGAACCCAATCTGACAAACAGGCTCTTAAAGATATTGTCGCCATCGCAGCAGACGGAGACGCAGCCATTGTCTCCCTCAACACCTGCATCAGCCAATACAACCAAGTAAGAGACACGGTGAATGAGGGGGTAAAGTGATAAACGCTGACCAACTCCACCATCTAGGGATTGACCCTATATGGGTAGACCCACTCAATGAGACTTTTGAAAGGTTTCAGATTGTCACGCCTGAAGAACAGGCTTGCTTTATAGGGCAGTTCTCTTATGAGTCCAATCATTTCAAGAGCTTAGAAGAGAACCTTAATTACAGACCTGAGACGTTGATGCAGCTCTGGCCTAAGCGTTTTCCAAGCCATGATGAGGCCATGAAGTATGCTCATCAGCCAGAGAAGATAGCCAACCACATTTACTCTAATCGCATGGGTAACAGGGATGAGGCATCTGGGGATGGGTGGCGGTTCAGAGGTTCAGCGATTTGTCAGTTGACAGGTCACGATAACTTCTGGCATGCTGGTCAGGCATTGGGGGTTGACTTGGTGGCTAACCCAGACCTTGCTAGAACACCTAAGTATGCTGCGCCTATAGGTGGCTGGTTCTGGTCTACACATGGGTGTAACAGGCTTGCAGAGGCCAAGGATTACAACGGGTGTACTAGGGTCATCAATGGTGGATTATTTGGTGCTGAACAGCGTGTAGTGGTGATGCACCAGTGTGAGCAAATATTAAGGGCATAAGGAGCTGTCATGTCAGATAAACCCAACCTATCAGTAGGCCGAGGAGAAAAACTATCAGTATCCAAAGGGGGAGGACTGACAGCAAAAGGCCGAGCAAAATACAACCGAGCGACAGGGTCAAACCTAAAAGCACCACAAAAATCAGGAGCACGTCATCGTTCATTTTGCGCCAGGAGTAAGAATTGGAAGGGAGATAGAGGGAAAGCCGCCCGTAGGCGGTGGGGATGTCGTTAAGGAGCTGGCAGTAAGCCACCCTCAAAGAGGTAGCTACCCATGTGGCCTAAGTTCGCCCAGGGAGCTGCGTGTATCTTGATGCCATGTTTACGGCAGAGATAGCAAAACGCATAGTCCTCTGACAACAACCTGCCTGTCTCAGGCTCTATCATGACAGGAAAGTACTCATGGATGAGATTTCTCTTGAGAGTACCAGAGGTGTCCCCCACGTCATTTAAATAGCTCTGAACGTGTTTCTTGAGCTTCTTGAACACTGTTTTCTTGATGAGCATAAAACCTGTGCCACCGTTCCAAATCTCCACGGGTTTGTCAACAGGGACAGTGACTTGGCCTGAGTAGTTGACGAGGTTCACCACCAGGCTACCTGTGTACTTCTTGAGGTCATCAGGAGGTACACCATTTTGCACAGCCTTTTCCACGCCTAGCCAGTTGATTTCTTTCTTGGGATAGATGCCACAGATGACATCTACATTGGCGTTGTGCATGTGGACAATATCGGAGACATTGAACTTGATGTCAGCGTCTATGAACATGAGGTGAGTGAACTCATCGTGCTGCATGAAGACGTTGACCAGGGCATTTCTAGCTCTTTGTATCAGGCTCTCGTTGAACATGAAAGAGTAGCTGGACTTGATGCCTTGCTCTTCTAGGGTGCGCTGCATAGGCATGAGAGACTGGGTGTAGAACCCTGTGCACATGCCTCCATACATGGGGGTAGCCACAAAGATGTGGGGTTGTTGTTTAGGTTTAGTGGTTTTCTTAGTTGCCATGATTTTTCTCCTTTAGTTTGGCTTCA
>Ga0208250_1000397_pt1 | contig 13439 bp, 13 predicted proteins | sample CryBogCBE18Aug09_FD_184557 | JGI IMG/M metagenome (GOLD analysis project Ga0208250, IMG submission 184557) | Freshwater microbial communities from Crystal Bog, Wisconsin, USA - CBE18Aug09 (SPAdes) (version 2) | ecosystem: Environmental > Aquatic > Freshwater > Lake | place: Crystal Bog... | reverse complement strand
CGGAGCACTATGCCAAGATATTCCCAAACGTCCGCTTGCGGGCTGATTCTAAAGCTGCTGGTCGTTGGAGTACTAATGCTAACGGCGAGTATTTTGCTATCGGTGTTGGCGGTACTGTTACGGGTAAGGGCGGTGATCTGGTCATTATTGACGATCCGCACTCGGAACAAGAGGCCGCTCTAGCCGCTTCTGATCCTGCCGTTTTTGACAAGGTGTATGAGTGGTACACCTCTGGTCCACGTCAGCGTTTGCAGCCGGGCGGAGCGATTGTAATTGTGATGACCCGTTGGAGTCTGAGGGATTTGACGGGTAAAATCCTCAAAGCCGCTTTAGAGAGGGACGGGGATAACTGGGAAGTCATAGACTTTCCTGCCATCCTGCCCAGCGAGAAACCCTTATGGCCTGAGTTCTGGAGCTACGAAGAACTGTGCGCACTGCGCCGAGAACTGCCGCTGTCTAAATGGCAAGCCCAGTACCAACAACAACCAACCTCCGAACAGGGGGCGATTGTTAAGCGGGAATGGTGGAACGACTGGGAAGGTGACTCTCCTCCTCCTTGTGAATTCATTATTCAATCTTGGGATACGGCCTTTACTAAAAACGAACGGTCAGACTATTCCGCCTGCACGACTTGGGGGGTCTTTTATAAAGACGAGAACCCAAATGACGCTCATATCATTCTTCTGAACGCTTTTAAACGCCGCATGGAGTTTCCTGAACTCAAGGCGACTGCGTATAAGGAATACCAAGAATGGCAACCCGATGCGTGTATTGTGGAAGCCAAAGCGTCCGGAGCGCCACTGGTTTACGAATTACGCCAGATGGGATTACCCGTTCAAGAGTTCACTCCTACCCGTGGCAACGATAAAGTAATGCGGGTAAACTCTGTGGCTGACATCTTTGCATCCGGTAAGGTCTGGGCTCCCCGCACAAGATGGGCGGAAGAAGTAGTCGAGGAAATGGCAGCATTCCCTAATTCTGACCACGATGACTTAGTAGACTCTGCAACGCAAGCCCTCATTCGTTTCCGTAAAGGCGGCTTTATCAAGCTGCAAACGGACGAGTGGGATGACTATGTACCAAAAAAGAAAGTAGCATATTATTAACTTTCCCGCCTAACTAAGTTAGAATTGAGGAAATTTCACTGAAAGAAACCCTATGGCAATCGACAAAGCGCTCTATTCCGCTCCTAAAGGCATTGACGAACTCGCACAAGATGAGTCTCCATTGGAGATTGAAATTGTCGATCCTGAAGAAGTCACCATCAGTAAAGACGGACTAGAGATTGTTTTGCAACCGGAAACCGGTAGCCCAGATGACTTTGGCGCAAACCTTGCAGAGTATTTACCTGAATCGGTTTTGACAGAGATCGCCGGTGATTTGATTGGCGAGATTGATTCCGATATTGCAGGCCGTAAAGAATGGATCCAGACTTACGTTGATGGATTAGAGCTCCTAGGACTTAAGATTGAAGAACGTGCTGAACCATGGGAAGGCGCATGTGGCGTCTACCATCCTCTATTGGCTGAAGCCTTGGTGAAATTCCAAGCTGAAACCATGATGGCAATATTCCCAGCTCAAGGTCCAGTCAGAACCCACATCCTTGGTAAAGAAACACCAGAATTAAAAGACTCCGCCAATCGTGTCCAAGATGACATGAACTATGAACTGACTGAAGTAATGAGCGAGTTTCGCCCTGAGACCGAGCGCATGCTCTGGGGTTTGGGATTAGCAGGAAACGCATTTAAGAAAGTTTATGAGGATCCAATATTAAAACGTCAGGTTTCTTTATACGTTCCTGCTGAGGACATTGTAGTGCCATACGGCGCTCCAGATCTAGAATCTGCAGAACGAGTTACTCACGTCATGCGCAAAACCGAGCATGAGATGCGCAGACTGCAGTTGTCGGGCTTTTACCGTGACGTAGACTTGGGAACTCCATCTGCTGTCTTGGACGAAGTAGAGAAAAAGATTGCGGAAAAGCTTGGCTTTAGAGCTGTGCAAGATGACCGCTTTAAGATTTTAGAAATTCAAACCAACCGAGACTTGGCAGGCTTTGAGCATACCGAAGATGGCGAGACCACCGGCATGCCGCTGCCATATGTTGTAACGATTGAAAAAGGAACAGGCACTGTTCTATCAATCCGTAGAAACTGGAAGGAAGGCGATGACAATTATCAAAAGAGAAAACATCTGGTCCACTATGGGTATATACCCGGCTTTGGTTTTTATTGTTTTGGTCTCATCCATCTTATTGGCGCTTACGCTAAAAGTGGCACTTCAATCATACGTCAGTTGGTCGATGCAGGATCCCTCTCGAATTTGCCGGGTGGCTTTAAGACCCGTGGGTTGCGAGTTAAGGGAGACGACACACCGATAGCCCCCGGAGAGTTCCGTGACGTAGACGTACCATCTGGCACGATGAAAGACAACATCATGCCGTTGCCATATAAAGAGCCAAGCCAAGTCTTGTACTCTTTATTAAACACTATCGTAGAGGAAGGAAGACGCTTTGCAAACACAGCAGATCTACAAGTCTCAGATATGTCGGCAGCCGCTCCTGTCGGAACTACTCTGGCTATCTTGGAACGTACACTTAAAGTTATGTCCGCAGTTCAAGCTCGTATCCACTACAGCTTAAAACAAGAACTCAAACTCCTTAAAGAAATTATTGCGGATAACGCTCCCGGCGAATATGACTACGTTCCTGATACTGGCAGCCGTAAAGCCCGCAAGTCAGATTACAAAAACGTTGACGTTATTCCTGTATCAGATCCTAACGCTGCAACAATGGCGCAGAAGATTGTTCAGTATCAGGCCGCACTTCAGTTGGCGCAGACTGCACCGCAGTACTACAACATGCCACTACTGCACCGTCAGATGATTGAGACGATTGGAATTAAAAATGTCCAAAAACTTATACCGTTGCCGGAAGACCAGAAGCCCGAAGACCCCGTTACGGAGAATCAAAATATACTCATGGGCAAGCCAGTTAAAGCGTTTGCGTACCAAGACCATCAAGCACACATCACTGTGCATATGTCAGCCATGCAAGACCCTAAGATTGCTCAAATCTTGGGGCAAAATCCTCAAGCGCAGGTGCTTCAAGGTCAGATGATGGCTCACATCAACGAGCACTTAGGCTGGCAATACCGTGTCGAGATGGAGCAAAAGCTTGGAATGAACCTGCCACCAATGATGGACAACACTGGCGAAGAGGTTCACATGGACCCAGAGGTCGAAGCCCGTCTTGCACCGCTATTGGCTCAGGCTGCAACACAGCTTTTACAGCAAAACCAACAGCAAGTTGCCCAGCAACAAGCTATTCAGCAGGCTCAAGACCCACTGGTTCAGCTCCAACAACAGGAAATGCAGATCAAAATGGCAGAGCAACAACGCAAAGCCCAGAAAGATCAAGCAGATATCCAGTTGCGTCAGCAGCAACAGCAGATTGAGAAAGAAAGAATTGCTTCTCAAACACGTTTACAGGGCGAAAAAGCCGCTATGGACGTCAAAATGGATGCCGTCAAGCTGGCAATGGAGCAACAATCCAACACCAAAGAGCTCGCAGCTAAGGTTGCACTCGATGCATTTAAACATATTAGCTCGCATGACCAAGCAGACAGGCATCATCACGAGTCAATTATGGCAGATGCCCTCAAAAACCATTTAGACGTGAAGGTTCAAAGAGAAATGGCAGAGAAAAACAAAGGAAAACCACAAAAGAAAGGTGAATAATGGACGCTTTTGAAGCTCTATGGGACGACATAGACAAGAAAGTTAAGCAATTAAGTGATTGGATAAGCGGCGGACAAGCCCAAGATTTTGGTGACTACCAAAGAACGTGTGGAGAGATTCGAGGTCTTCTCACTGCACGGCAGTACATAACAGACCTTAAACAAAGAATGGAGCATTCGGACGATGAATGACTTAAACGTAGCACAAGCAGTAGATTTATCGCAAGTCCTTAACAAAACGGACGAGCAAAAAGCCACACAGCTTCCTATTCCGTCAGGATATAAGATTTTGTGTGCAATTCCTGAAGTAGAAAAGGAATATGACAGCGGATTAATCAAGGCAGACCAGACAATACAGACAGAAGAGGTGTTAACCACCGTTCTTTTTGTAGTTGCACTCGGTCCTGACTGTTATACCGACAAAGAGCGTTACCCTTCTGGACCTTGGTGTAAGGTTGGAGACTTTATTTTGGTTCGCCCAAATTCTGGATCCCGTCTTTTAATCCACGGAAAAGAGTTCCGCATCATCAATGAAGATACCGTAGAGGCAGTCGTACTAGACCCTCGTGGTATTAAACGTAAATAAGGAGCCGGACAATGGCAGATTTAGATTACAAATTCCCCGATGAAATGGAAGCCCCTGAAGCAAAGGTTGAGATTGAAAAAGAGCCTGAGCAAGAAATTTCCATTGAAATCGAAGACGATACCCCTGAAGAAGACCGTGGGCGCAAGCCCGCTGACCCTGAAAAAGTCAAAGCTTTAGAGGTAGAAGTAGACGAATTAGACAAATACAGCAAGGAAGCAAAGGACAAAATGATCCAGATGAAGCGTGTCTGGAACGATGAGCGCCGTGCTAGAGAGGCTGCAGAACGTGAGCGTCAAGCTGCTTTAGAAGCTGCTAAACGCCTCCATGAAGAGAACAAACGCATTAAGGACTTGTTGTCTAACGGAGAGAAAGAGTACAAAGAAGCTAAAAAGGACGCAGCCAAGTCAAACGTCAAAGAAGCCAAGCGTCTTTACAAGGAAGCCTACGAGTTAGGCGACTACGAAAAGATGGCTGAAGCTCAAGAAGCGTTGACAAAAGCCCAGTTGGAGCTTGAAAAAGTAAAAAGTTTTAAGCTACCCCCTTTACAAGAAGACAATTTTGAAGTAAAAATGCAACAACAGCCGCAAGTTGTTCAGCCTGATGATAAAGTTATGGCTTGGCAACAGAAGAATCCTTGGTTCGGACAGGACGAAGAGATGACAGCTTCAGCGCTTGGGTTACACGAAAAACTCAAACGTCAAGGCGTAATTGTTGGCTCAGATGATTACTACGCAAAGTTAGACGCAACAATGCGTAAACGTTTCCCAGAGGAATTTGGCGAAACAGAAGTACCGGTTCAGCATAAGGAAGACGCTCCTAAAGCCAAACCAAACGTAGTGGCTCCGGCTAGCAGGACGACAGCTCCTAAAAAAATCCGGTTATCAACATCGCAAGTTGCGATTGCAAAGAAGCTTGGACTTACCCCAGAGCAGTACGTTAAAGAACTTTTAAGATTGGAGGCCTGACATGGCTAACGCACCACGTAGTACTAGAGATTTAGAAACCCGTGAATTTACTGAGCGCCCTAAGCAGTGGCGACCACCAGAACTTTTACCAGAGCCGGACAAACAACCGGGGTTTGCTTATCGTTGGATTCGTGTTTCAATGTTGAATCAACCTGACCCTCGTAATACTTCATCGAAGTTGCGTGAAGGATGGGAACCAGTCACCATTGAAGAACAACCCAAATTTAAACTGCTAGCCGCTCGTGAAGGTCAGTATAAAGACAATATCGAGATTGGCGGGTTATTGCTTTGCAAGATTCCAGAAGAATTTGTGAAGGCCAGAATGGAGTACGAAAATGGCCAGACTCAAGCTCAGGCGGAAGCTGTAGACAATAACTTGATGCGCCAAAGTGATTCAAGAATGCCAATCTTTATGGAACGGAAATCGACAGTCAGCTTTGGTAATGGTAATTAATTAATCAAGGAGATTTAAATGGCTTATCCTACAGTCTCGGCCCCTTACGGTCTAAAGCCAGTTAACCTCATTGGCGGTCGTGTATATGCTGGTTCTACCCGCATGTTCCCGATTCTCAATGGCTACTACAATAGCCTGTACAACGGTGACGTTGTTCAGTTGGGTACTGGTACAGCAGTTGGTACTTTGGTTGCTTCAACCTTAGCACCTACAACAGCAAACGGCGGAACCGCTGGTACTATCGGTGTTTTCGTTGGTGCTGAGTATTCCTCAACAGGTGGTCCTATCTACGGTAAGAACCGTTATCAGTATTGGAATGGCGGTACTTCAGCTACTGATGCAATCGGTTATGTTGTAGATGATCCACAAGCAGTCTTCCAAACCGTTGTATTAGGTCAAGGTTCTAACAGCACAACTATCCAGTACATTAACCCAGCTTTCATTGGTTCTAATGCTTACTACTTAGGTGCAGTTAATAGCAACGCTGGCTCAACAACCACTGGTGATTCTTATGCAGGTATCGCTATTGCTACTACCGCTATCGGTACTGGCGTAGCTAGCCCATTAACAACCACCGCTCCATTCCGTATTGTTCAGCTCGTTACAGCTTCTGCTGTCACAGTTACTGGCGCTGGCACAACCAGCTCCACAACTTTGACATTATCTGCTGCTAACACAGCTATTCAGCCCGGCATGGCAGTATCTGGCCCCGGCATCACTGCTGGTTCCAATACTTGGGTTACTTCCGTTAACGGTACTACAGTTACTTTGAACCAAGCAGTTGCAACAGCTCAAAGCTCTGCAGTACAGTTTTCTTTCACTGGCTATCCAGAAGCATTAGTAACATGGAACTTCGGTTACCATAGCTACTTCAATGCCACTGGCGTTTAATTAAGGAGCTTATAAATGGCTATTTCACGCGCACAACTACTGAAAGAGTTGCTCCCCGGCTTGAACGCATTGTTCGGACTTGAGTATGCTCGCTACGGTGAAGAACACAAAGAGATCTACGAAACAGAGACCTCTGAGCGTTCATTCGAAGAAGAAACAAAACTGTCAGGCTTCAGCGCTGCACCAGTCAAGAACGAAGGCCAAGCCATCGCTTACGACAATGCACAAGAAGCATGGACAGCTCGTTACAACCACGAAACTATCGCCCTTGGCTTTAGCTTGACAGAAGAAGCAATCGAAGACAACCTCTACGATTCTTTGTCTGCTCGCTACACCAAAGGTCTAGCTCGTGCTATGGCTTACACCAAACAGGTTAAGGCTGCTGCAGTATTGAACAATGGTTTCAACACCCAAGTAACATACGGTGACGGACAAGCTTTGTTCTCTACAGCTCACCCATTGATCTCTGGTGGTGTTAACGCCAACACTCCATCTACTCCTGCTGACTTGAACGAAACTGCATTGGAAAATGCTGTTATTCAAATCGCTGGCTGGACAGATGAGCGTGGTCTCTTGATCGCTGCACGTCCTAAGAAATTGGTTGTTCCACCTGCACTCCAGTTCGTTGCAACTCGCTTGCTCGAAACTGAATTGCGTGTTGGTACAAACAACAACGACATCAACGCAATTAAGAACAATGGTTCGATCCCAGAAGGTTACACAATTAACCACTTCTTGACCGCAACCAATGCATGGTTCTTGACAACTGATGTTCCTAACGGACTCAAGCACTTCGTACGTATCCCATTGCAGAACAGCATGGACGGCGACTTCGATACTGGTAACGTTCGTTACAAGTCTCGTGAGCGTTATTCCTTTGGTGTTTCTGACCCATTGGGCGTATACGGTTCTTACTAAGAGCTTCCAAACCTCGTGAGGGTTTAGCCCCCGCCTTAAAGAAGCGGGGGTTTTTTCTTTTATAATCCCAGCATGAAAATCATTTATGACTTTGGTGCACACAACGGGAATGACATTCCGTATTACTTAACGAAAGCAGATAAGGTAGTTGCAGTAGAAGCTAATCCAGAATTAGCAAATAAACTCAGGGAAAGATTTAAAGATGACCCCAGAGTTGTCATAATAGAATGCGCTATTGTGGCGGATGACCAAAAAGTTGTTGTATTTTACATACACAATGACGATGTACGTAGCGGCGTAGATCCAAAAGAAGATTTAGATAACTACAAAATGGTCAAAATTCCTGCTCAAAATGCAGCAGAAATCATTAAAACACACGGAAATCCATATTTTATTAAGATAGATGTGGAATTTATTGACCACTTTATCTTGGAATGTTTGCTCAAAAACAACATAAAACCGCCTTATATTTCCGTAGAAATGCACAATATTGACGTGTTTTGCCTGCTAGTTTCTCTAGGAAAATACAATAAATTTAAATTAGTAGAGGGCGAAAAAGTGCCAACAGAATACCCTGCTTTTAAAGCGCACTCTGCTGGACCATTTGGGGAAGATGTTAATGGGGAATGGCTAGACCGTAATCAATTTTTTGAATTGATCTCTAAAACTGGATTAGGCTGGAGAGATATTCACGCTTCTTTATAGCATTCAACGCAAAGGCTTTCTAATTCTCTGCCCGGATTGATTGGCTCTAGCATATTAATATCTTCAAGATTGCTTTCACGATATTTGGTTTTACGTATTCCTTTAAATCCGCACCAATTTAAAATAAAGTTCAAAGTCTCATAATCCCATCCCATCTTATGACCGTGGTTGTGTAACATGCCCATAAATACTGCGCCATCAGTTGGGTAATCTGGGCCAAGATACGCATTACGATAAGCATCTAAAAATTCTCTATCGTGCTGTAAATACTTCATGCACCACAGCTCTAAATCAGGAACCAGTATTCGCATCACTGCCCCGTTATTCATGGAGGCGTAGCATTTGCGTAAAAAGTCTATGCCATCATAGTAGCTAAGATGCTCTAGGAAATGGCAGTTGTAAATTACCTCTACATCTTTGAACGGGAAGTGTTTACTTAAATCTACATTTAAATAGATATCAGAGTCTGGTTTACCATCTTCCCATCCTACGTTAATGTAGCCCTCAAATATATTCCCGCCGCAACCCAGATTAAGCTTGGTCATATTTGCCATGCACCGTACTGATTGTGTGATCGTTTTCTGTTAATGCCAAAGGAGGAAAGCAAGCTACGCTGATAGTCTTAGCAAAAGCTGCGGCCATAGCGCAATCCATGCCCGGAGGACTCATAGTCCAAGACCTAATATCCGGGATGTCTACCTGTAAAGTTGGCGTTAAAGGAGTCAAAATATCTAAGAATTGTTTGGCACCCTGCGGAGATATGGTGTAACAGCAGCTACCAAACAAATAATGCAAGCGCATAAAAATAGGCTCAACTGGTGTATTCAAATAATCATGCTTATTCTTTAACATATGATTTGGGCTAAACCTCATACTTACAGGGCTTAGTTCTGGAAATATACTAACAAACAACTCTGCATCAAAGTTCCATCCCCACGAGATGAAATCATACGGATGGCCATGTTTTAAGGTGTCTAGCGCCCTTTGAAAGTCTTTATGAAGCTCTGCATCATCCTCGCATATAGTAAAGTCCTCAGTGCCGTCTGCGCATCGTTTCCACAGTTCAATATGGGATAAGGCGTTTGCATGGGCATATTTGTTATAGGATCCCAAAGGTTCCAAATTGGACCCATCTATGGCATCAAATATTTGAAAATCTATATGCTGATTATTGTTAAGGAAAGAATCAAGGCGCTCTGGTGTGCGCTTGAGGGATATAACGTAGTTCATAAAACTCCTTTTAAAAATTCGTGGGTTGCGTTCATACCTTCATGAAATTGGTCGGCACTATTTCTGTATCTAAATATCTTCATTACCCCATCATCAACATATGGGCTGATAAATACGGTATCTCTAAAATGGTCTGCATGGTCAGCCAACCACACAAAAGTTGGTATCTTTAGCATAGCGCTCATTGTCTTAATTGAGCTATCGGCCGCTACCACAGCATCACATTGCTCAACATAGGACAGGCTTTTGGCAATGTCTAAAAAAGTTATTAATTTAAGGGTGTCAGATTGTTTAAAGCCAAATGTAGAAACCTCTTCTGGAAGCCCAAATAAAATAACGTTATAGTCGCTTAACGCCTCTACTGTATTTCCGGGAATGGATTTGGTTGCTTTACCTTCTTTTATGTAGGTATTAGCAGAGAACTTACTGCCGCATAAATGAACGCCAATGACTGGCTTTCCATTAGAGAATAAAGGCTTTTGCTTTGGAAATGGATTGTTTGCAAAATACTTTGTTCTAGGCACTGCCTGCATAGGCTCTTTTAAATCCATGCTCTTGAGATGCGTTAATTTCTCATCATCCGTTTTGTAATGAAACGTATATGTTGGTTTGATGCCCAAAGACCTCAGTAAATCTCGTGCGCCTTTGTAGTGGTTCATCAGGCAGTAATTGGCTTTTTTGTTTAACAACATAAAGGGTATATGCTGAAGGGTATCTCCAACACCACCTTCGCTATAGAACAAAATGTTATTTTGCAAGTTCATCTAAATCCTTTTTAATCTCCGCTACTACGTTGTCCCAATTCATAAATTCTTTTTGTCGATAAATCTTAAAACTTGGATACCAAGGCGTATCTGTACGGTCCTCTAGCCAGCGCCAGCAAGTATCAAAACGGTTCATCAACCATACTGGTTTGCCCATAGCGCCTGCTACGTGGGCAGTGGATGTATCGACTGAAATTACTAAATCCAAGTTTTCTATAATTGCTGCGGTATCGCTAAAATCTTTAACATCACCCATAAGGTCAACCATAGGAAACGGAAATTCTTTAGCTCCAAACTGCAAGCTATAAAACTCAACAGATGGATTGTGTATTGCTGCCAATTTTTCAACGGGGATATTCCGCCGCTCATTGACTGCCCAGATTTCAGGCTGACCTGCACGGAATCCCCCAGACCACACAACGCCTACTCGTAGCTTGGACTTATTGCCCATTTTTTTTGCAAAATACGCCACTTTCTCTGGGTCAGCTTTAAAGTACGGTTCATACGGGACATTATGTACCCTAGTCTTTAATACATAAGGCAATGACATCATAGGGCACTGATAGTCATATTCCGGCACATAAGTTGCGCTGGCATTTATTTCGTCAACTGCTGTAAACGTTGACACTAAACTAGCAATTTCCTGCTTAACGCCCGCAATAACTTTGGCAGCACCCAATTCTTTTAATTGTTTAGCATGGCGAATAAATTGGATGGTATCTCCCAATCCCTGCTCATGTACTATGTAAATAGTTTTACCAGTTAAATCCTCGCCTTTCCATAAATTAGGCAAAGCTGATGGTCGGTATTTATTTCTCCAACGTTCTTCGTGGCCTTCCCACCCTTTTTCCAAGTCGCCTTTTAAAAGGTAAACAAAACCAATGTTAAATTTGGAATCCGTTTGTTCAGGATTTAATTCAATAGATTTCTTAAAAGATGCTATAGCTTCGTCCAAGCGCATCAGCGTATGTAGGGTAAACCCCATGTTATTGTAAATAATGTAGTTGTCTGGCTCAATTTTGATAGCCTCCTGACATGCCGCCAAAGATCCCTCAAAATCTTGCACAGCTTGACAGCAAAGCCCCATATTGTTCCAAGCATGGAAGTATTTAGGATTAATTTTTAAAGTTTTTTTGTACCATTCAATGGCTTTTTGGTGCTGATTAAGCTCTTTGTAACAGTTGCCTTTGTTGTAATGAGCCTCTAAAAACCTAGGATTTAGCTTAATTGCAGCATCATAATCGTCCAAAGCAAGCTCAAATTGCTTTAATTTTTGGTAAATATTGCCACGATTATTGTAAATAGCAGGGTCTTTTTTGATGTTTAAAGCCGCATTAAAGAATCCAAGGCCATCTATTTGACGACCATTTTCACTCAGAATAATCCCTTTGAGTATCAAAGCATCAAACTGGTTTGGAGCAATAGATAAGATCTTATCGCACTCAGCTAAAGAGGATTGATTTTGTCCTTGGTTTTTTAGCGATAACGCACGGTTGTAAAGGACCTGAACCTGATTTGTGAGGGTTTTGTTCATTCACGAAATTGTATAGCAAATTGTTTTATAAAAGCAATTTTTCATGTAGAATAACAACATCTGGGTGATTCGCCTATTCCACCACTGCCCCAGCAGACGATGCAAAGATCGGGATAGGTACTTTTGCATAAGGAGTCCATTATGGGACGTAGTACATTTGAAGGTCCAGTTCTATCTGGTGATAATCGTTTTGGCCCATTACGTGATGTTGGTTATACCGACCTCGTACAAACAGCTTTATTAGATTTTTCTGTAACAACACCTAATACCCAAAACTATGGCGGTGGTAGCCAAGTGTTTGTTACATCAAACAATATTCCTAATGGTCAAGGTGTTATTTATAACCCACAAGCTGGTGTTTATAGCAATACTGGCCCCACTGTCGCAACTTTGCCAACAGCTGATACAACCGGCACTATTTATCGTGGCGTAGTATTTTATCTACCATACTCTTCTAATATCAGCGATGTAATCGTTGACGTTGGTACACTACCTACTGATGGTACACATACTGCAAGCTCAATCCAGCCATATGTTTCTAACAAGTTCACTACTACAACTGGCGTATATGGAACTTTTGCTTCCGCTATTACTTCAACAACTAGCGCATCAGCAATCTATCCCGGCACACAATTACCAAATTCATCTTATACATTACAAGACGTTCAAAACTTGCAGCCCGGTAATCAGCCAACATGGTTTAGCCAAGTTGTTGTTACATTAGCAATTACTGGTTCTAGCTTAGGTACTCCAACAACTGGTCAGATTGGTGTAACAATACGTTATGCTCAAAACGACATGAATATTGGTAATGCAACAACTTACCCATACGGTAACTTTGACTAATTAATCCCATAGGGGCTTCGGCCCCTTTCTTTAAATTTTAGGAGATTAATATGGCACAAAGCCCAAGTGGAATACCGAGCACTAACAATTCGGTAATGTCGATCACTCGTTCGGGTAGAACCGAGCCGTTTGATTTGCAAGTAGCACGTGGTCAGGTTGCTGGCCATAGCGTTGTCAGTCTTTTTGGTTATCAAGCAAGCGTAACAGCAACATCTATTCCTATCTGGGAAAACGCTACAACTTATACTTACCCAACTACAGCTACAACATTAAGCTGTTCTAGCACTTCTGTAACTGATGTAAGCCCAGCAGCCTTTGTTATAAATGGCTTAGATGCAAACTTTAACCCAGTTTCTGAAGTTGTAGTTTTAAACGGAACTACTGGCGTCACAACTCAAAATAAATATTTGAGGGTTAACAGCTTAAATATGGTTGGCGTAGCATCTGGTCAAACATCAAACGTTGGCACAATTACCGTAAAGCAGACTACTAATATTCTTGCACAAATTAATGCTGGTATTGGCAAGTCGCAAAGCACAATTTACACTGTACCGGCTGGCAATACTTTCTATTTAGATTGGGTTGAGGTTAATACTTCAAATAGCTATACTGGTTCTACGATTGTTACTTACAAAGTGCAAGCAGGTGATAACTTTACTGGCGTAACACGTACTATTTTGCAGCAACCGTTTGTTTCAATTTATACAGTAAATAGATCTTCCAATCCATTTGCTTATACAGAAAAAACAGATTTACAGTTCCAACTAAATACCAATACTGGAACTATTGCGGCTGGTGTTATTGTTATT
>Ga0208250_1000393_pt1 | contig 13538 bp, 27 predicted proteins | sample CryBogCBE18Aug09_FD_184557 | JGI IMG/M metagenome (GOLD analysis project Ga0208250, IMG submission 184557) | Freshwater microbial communities from Crystal Bog, Wisconsin, USA - CBE18Aug09 (SPAdes) (version 2) | ecosystem: Environmental > Aquatic > Freshwater > Lake | place: Crystal Bog... | reverse complement strand
TCACCTGTAACTAAGTTAAGTTCAAACTTAGCTTGGCAGCGAGCAAACGTGTGCCCAGGATCACCCTCTGCGGGCAAGAAGTGCGTACATTCCGCACAAATGTGTATTTCAGTTGTCATTGGTACTACCCTTTAAAAGTTAGGAAAACATGTCTTTGTTAAGACGAGATGATTATAACCACACTTACTCCTGAAGTGTCAAACCCCTTTCTGTAACAAACAATGCCCAATCAACAAAGTAGGGGTCAATGTCTTCACCAGCCCTTACCATGTCTAAGATCAAATTTGCCTCTTGTCTTGTCATTCTTTTTCTCCACAAGTTATCCACAACACACTAGTAACACTGTGTGACACACTAAGGTGTTAAACACTTAGTGTTAGACACTATGTTGTATTAAATATATTAATAATATAAATACAATACTTGTCTCACACTAAGTGTGTCACACACTAGTGTTAAACACCTTAGTGTTTAACATGTCTCACACTAGTGTAAGACACACTAGTGTATACTAGTGTATATATGTGTTAGAACGGAAGGTCGTCAAACACCTCTTGCAGCTCAGAGACCTGTTTGAGCCATTTCTGGTATTCAGGGTCTGCCTCCAGTTGAGCGATGATGTTGGCCTCTTCTTCTGAGGTTGGTGAGCAATCGAGTTCAGTCATTTCTTTTCCCCTTGGATTAAACGCTCTACAAGGCGTGTGTAAGCCCTGACAGTATCGTAGGGTGCAGACAGTCCAGATCGTGCCATTAAACGGCTTATTTGCTGCTTGTCGAGCCTGATCTGCGTGGGGGTGTCTTCCAACTTCATGTCTTGCAGGATATGCTTGCCCAGGTTGGACTGCTTTTCTATAGCGTTAAACGCTTCTTCTTCTTCCGGTGTCCAGTCTTGGTCGTTCATGTGTTCTTGTCCTTGAGTTTGGTTTCATCAAAATCAAACCACTCATGTATTTCGTCAAGCACCTCATTAACAATTGATCGGTTAATCTCTGACTCATTGGGCGCACTGTTGTACTTGTAAATTTTTTTGTGCCCCTGAATTACCCCGTCAAGGATGCACTTTTCAAGTAATTGTCTAAATTTTGGTGTCATGTGTTCTCCTCCTCTTTTGCGTATTTGCCACAAGTGCATTTAAGACCATTCCAGAATCCGCAGAACAACAGCTTTTTTGCCCCGCAGTCCGTTTTCCATTCGTATCTCGAAATTTTTTTCCAAACACATTCAGTCATGCTTAGCCTCCCTTAATGCTTTAAGTTCATTTCTCAGGCGTGTGTAGCCTGCGTAGTGCAGGGCCATCTCGTAAGAGCCATCCTGTGCGCTCTGCCAATGTGCCTGTGCCTCTCTAATCTTTTCCATCTCAGCGATGATTTGTTCTTCAGTCATGCTTGCCCCCTTGCTCTGATTTGATTTGCAATTCCAACTGCTGTGCCGTTTTGAGGTGGGTGAGAAGTCAAGCTTATGTGCATTGCATAGCGTTGCTTTTCAGCAATTTCAATACACGCCTCACGCTCTGCGGCAGCGGCAGTCTCAAGAAGAATCTCTAACATGGGCGGAACATAGGGCTTGCCTTCATATACAGTCAGCGGATAGCCTGCCTTTTTAACAATATCAAGGATTTCTTGTTCAATCATGCTTTATCTCCTGTATAGCGAGATGTGCTGCTACTTTGGCAAACACTTTTGCACACTCCTCACGTTCATGCTGTGCTACCAGTTTGGCAAACTTTACGGGGTCTAATTCGCCAGCAACATAGTCACCATTGCTTTCAATAACCAAGGCTTGGTCATATAGTTTTGCAATTTGTTCGTCAGTCATGAGTGACAGCCTCCCATTCACGTTCAGCCCTGCTACTAGGGGACGACACTTTGTAACCTGTAAGCCTCACAAAGCCCATACGTTCAAGCTCAGTCATACGCCTGAACACCTGCGAGGGGTCTAAATCAGCCACAGTTGCGATACCGTGGACACCTAAGGGGCCAAACTCGTTTAAAGCCCCTAGAATGGCCTCAAAGTGTTTTGCAGTAGGTGCACTACGTCCGGCCTCTTTTGACGTCTCTGGGTCGGTTTTACGTGCCCTGTCGGGTGCGTGTATGCGTGGGGGGGTGTGCGAGTTAGGAAACATGGTCAACCTTTCAGTGATGGATAAATGGAAGGATAGTGAGGGAGATGACGATAAGGGTGCAGCATATCGTTACAATGTCAGAGCGGTCAAGTGGCTTTGACGTGTATACAGTGATAGCACAGCTATTCTCAGGATCGTGAGGGAAGGCCTCTGCGAGTGACCTGGGGAATGTGCGTGTGGTGGGCCAATCCTGGTCGTTCATGGTTTACCCCTCTTGTGACAATTTATAGCCCTTGAGGGCGTGTTCTAAGCCCTCAGAGATGAATTGAATGAAGTGCTTGTCAAATTCCTCGAAAGTATCTGGAAGGTGTTTTTTCCAGTGTTGACGCTCTTTCTCTAGCGTGAAGGGCAATTCCTCTGGGTTTGTATAACCGTCGTAAATATCGTCAAGGATGTAAGAGGCAGCGTGTTTTGCCTCTTCTTGCTCGTAATCGTAAGTGCCGGTGAAATCAGTTGTTAACATGGTTTACCCCTTAATGACGCGATGCGGCTTTTTGCTTGTTCATTTCATACCACGTGCTTAGCCATTTTTTAGCTTCGCTTGTAGTTTTAAAAATGAAGGGTTCAATAAAAGAACCATGAGCGGCTTGGTAATGTGTCCCGTAATCAAGGACGGTTAAGTCATAGCTTGCATATCCATTTTCACGCATTTCACATTCAAGAACCGCGTCATAGGCTTTCAAGCAATTAGGATTGAACACTTCCATAGTAAAGCCTGAAGCTGGCTTAAATTTTAAGATTGACATGGTTAACCTTTCAAACACATTAGAACGGCGGCTGGCCCTGCGAATAGCGCTACAAAGACAAGAGCGCGGATAAGGTCAAGAAATAGGCTTTTCATGCTGTCCCCCTTAGTTGCTCAAGATGCATTCACGCAAGGTGCGCATTTCATCTGTCCAAGATTGCCCGCAACAATAGTCCGCGCCTACATCGTTCAGCGTAATGCGCGAGTAAATACCGTAACTACGCCAGAACAAGAGCGGCAGTTTCAGTTTTTGGGCTAACTTTTCTTTTGTCTCAAAGCGGCATCCCTTGCCAATCATCCGCAAGATGTCGGCACGTTGTGCATCGTTAAGATTAAACGTGCCCTCTTTAAACTTGGCATCGTGAATGAGATGATCTAAATTGGTATTCATGGCTACTAGCTCCTCAAGTTAGGATGATGCAACATCGCACCCAGTAACCCTACACGTAAGGTTACTAGTTGAAATGTTAAGCGGCTTTGGCGATAGCGTTAAAAGCCTTCAAATACTCTCTCGCCATGCGGTAATCGTCACAACGTATCTTGTCCCGCAATTCAGTTCCTACATACACTTGAACCAAGTAGTAGCCGCTAGGAAATAGCTTTTCAAACGTGGTGTAACCGTTCTTGAATTCTTTGATTGACATGGTTGATCCCTCAAGCGGCAATGTAGTTTGTGCAACGATGACGGCGGCGTGCATCAAACCCGTTCGGTTTGCGTTGACCCTTGATAAGCAAGGCATCAATGCTAAAGCCCTTACCGCTCTCAAACTCTCGCTCTTGAATTAACTCTTGCTTGAGTTCTTGAACTCTTGCTTCCACTCGATCCAATGACCCCTCATAGTATTCACGGTGAACCGTTGACATCGGGTAAGTAGTAACAAAGCCCTCAATAGCACCACGCTCCGAGGGTGAAGCGTGAATAATGAACTTATATGTTTTCATGGCACAGCCTTTCTAGAGTTAGGAATAACAACAACAACTGTTGCTGTTGCACTTAGTATACTAGGGAAAAGCACCTTGTCAACAACTTTGTGATGATTCTTTTCTTGTTTTTTTTGAAGGCCGATAGTCTCTATCAATGGCCGGACACGTGTGCAAGTGCAACACACTAGTGATATACTAGTATTAAACTAGTATTCTATACATTGTGTGTATGTGTATTGCTAGTATGTGGCATCTGTAATTAGGGTCAGATGAAACGCTATATGTCTCTCCCCGTCCCCCATGTCCAAACAATTAGGGACAGATGAACCCTCCCCTTGCTTGCTTAGTGCTTACCAGTGCTCAGTGCTCTGCATAGTGCTCAATTAGGGAATGGACACGTTGACAGAGTGCTCAGTCATTACACGTGACGTGTGGAACTTGAATGGGGACGGAGGGGGTGAAAAGGTGTGCCCCCCTACATGGCCCCCCAGAAGAAAATTTAGGTTTAAGCGGATAAATCTTGTTATACTGGGGGTTATGAAAACATGTACCAAATGCCAAGAAGCTAAGCCATTTGATTCTTTTCGTTTGAACGTCAGGGTGTCTGATGGTTACGATTCGTGGTGCAAGAAGTGCCACAACAAGAACTCTGAGTTGTGCAAACGCAAGGACAAAGAGAAGTACAACGCCTTACAGAGGGCCAAATACGCTCGCAGGAAGGCTCGTTTGCTAGAGGCTGGGCATGTACCCCCAAGTCAAGTGAAAAGGTCTTTATTAACCGAAGAGGAAAGACGCTTGAGACACAACGCTAGGCGTGTGACCAGACGGGCTTTGGCTGATGGCAAGATTGTTTCTATACCTTGTTTTGTTTGCGGTAGCTCTGAAGTAGAGGCTCATCACACGGATTACTCTCGACCTTTAGATGTTGTTTGGCTATGCGCTGAGCACCACCGTGAGGTACACTCCTGATCGCAATTCGCAGTTGCACTTGTTCACTTTATGCCCGCCACTTGTGCGGGCTTTTTTTTGGGCTGAGTGAAACGAAGACCCTGGTGCTTGCGTGCAAGCAACTTATCTAGTAGTATCTGCACACATGTAGAGAGGGTTGTATGCCTAGTGTGAAGATAGAGATAGATAGAGATATAAAGATGCCTGTAAGTCGGGTGGTGTATGACTACCCTTACGAGGTGATGGACATAGGGGATTCTTTTGTTGTGCCGCTGGAGGCTAGAGCGAAGGTGCTCAATGCCAACTACAGGGCTGGCAAGCGCCTTGCTAGGGCTTTTGAGGCACGAACAGAAGAAGGTAGGGTCAGAGTATGGAGAACCAGATAAAGGTGCTGTATGGTTGATTTCCTCTGGATGGATGAAGATGAACTCAGGTGGCAGTGCAACCTGTTGTTGATCCGTCTTTACCAGAGTGAGGCCGTGCGGGTGATGCAGCAGCAGCAATTACAAAAAGTTTATGAGACAGGTTATGAGCGTGGCGTTACGGACACAGTTGTACGAATCGCGCTTGCAGATGAAAAGAGAAATGCTTGTTGCCATGCACTGCACTAGGAAGCAGCAAAAGATTAAGCTAGCTAAGTCTTGGAAAGCAAAATACAGTGAGTGGCATTACAAGGAGTTAATCCGGCTGGCTAGGAACAGAGATGTTGCTTGGGAGATAGCGGGGTGGACAGATGAACAAATGGGGAAACCATAATGAAATTTAATCTCCAGCAGTTCTACAAGTTCTGTGCAGAATTGAAGATTGAGACTAAGGAGGCAGGCTTACAGAAGATGGGTAAGCTGCTGGGTACTCAGACTTACACGATGAGTGAGATAGCAAAAGGGCTAGACAATGACATTCACTTCTTTGTTATCCTCAAGGGTCGTCAGTTGGGTATCACGACAATATCGTTGGCTCTCGACCTCTACTGGCAGTTTACGCACCCAGGCTGGCAGGGAACGCTGGTGGCTGATACGGAGGAAAACCGTGACATGTTCCGCTCGACTCTGGGCATGTACATGGAAGGACTCCCCAAGCAGTACAAGATCCCGTTATCTGCCCACAATAGAAACCAGCTTGTACTCAAGAACAGATCAAGAATTTTTTATCAGATCGCTGGCAATAAATCTCGTTTGGGGCAAGGCAAGGCGATCACTTACCTTCACGGCACAGAAACTGCCTCGTGGGGAAACGAAGAGGGATTGGCCTCTCTGATAGCCTCTCTTGCTGAGAAGAACCCTGAGCGGCTCTACATGTTTGAGAGCACCGCACAAGGCTTCAACATGTTCCACGACATGTACAAGACTGCTAAGACTGCTCGTACTCAGAAAGCCATCTTTTGTGGCTGGTGGCGTAACGAGTACTACATGATTGATGCTGAGACTCCTGAGTACAAAGCCTACTGGAACGGCAGACTAAAGCCTGAAGAGAAGGAGTGGGTCAAGGACATTAAGAAGCTCTACAATTACGAGATCAACTCCCGCCAGATTGCTTGGTGGCGATGGAAGATGACAGAAGGGATTAAAGACGAATCCCTGATGTACCAAGAGTTTCCCCCTACAGAAGACTATGCCTTTGTGATGACAGGCACTAGCTTCTTTTCTAACTCCCGCTGTACAGACGCAGCCAAGATTGCGAAGACAAAACCTTATGAAGCCTACACCTACGTGTTTGGTAGTCTGTTCCAAGACACCCAAGTCGTGCGAGCAACTGAGCGACTGTGTACACTCAAGATCTGGGAGCAACCCATTGACACTGCTTACTACGTCATCGGTGCAGATCCTGCCTACGGATCCTCAGACTGGGCAGACCGATTTTGTATTCAAGTGTATCGAGTCTATGCTAACGGTCTCGACCAAGTGGCTGAGTTTGCCACCTCAGAACTCAACACCTACCAGTTCGCCTGGATCATCGCCCACCTTGCCGGAGCATACAAAAACTCCACCCTTAACCTTGAGGTTAACGGCCCGGGACAAGCAGTTATTAACGAAATCCGCAACCTAAAACGCCATGCAGCCGCTCTAGGAGGCGATATGGGCCGTGGCCTTATGGACGTACTGGGCAGTATGCAAAACTACATCTGGCGGCGTAATGACACCCTTGGTGGGCTTTCTAACTCCGTGGGGTATGTCACCACTCACAACTCTAAAGAGCGGATGATGAACTACATGAAGGATTACTTTGAGCGCGAGATGATGAAAATCTACAGCATGGACACACTCGAAGAAATGAAAACCATCGTGCGTGAGGACGGCTTCTTGGGCGCACCTGGAAGAGCTAAGGATGACAGAGTGTTGGCTTCCGCCCTTGCTGTGGTGGCTTACGCTGAGCAAGTGCAGCCAAGGTTGATCGCTCAAAAAATTACACGCGAGATCTCTAAGAAGCAAGAAGAAATGACGCCTGAACAGATTTCTGTGGGTCGCAACGTCAGCAACTACCTGAAAGGCATAGGACTGTATGGATCAACGCCCATTGCCTAAGAAAGAGCTGCTGCGCCAGGTTAAACGCTTTCTAAAAGACCCCCATCGCGGTATCTCTCAGGTTATGTTTTCAGAACTGTGCGGCATCTCACAAACGCTTATGGAGCGGGTCTTCTTGATAGAGGATCTGCCCATGACAGAGACAACCCAGATACGGGTTAACAAGGGTTATAGCGAATGGAAAGAAGGCCGTGTGCGTGTGATGCGTCGCAAGGACATGACGCGGTTTGTGGAGTACAAACAGAAGGCTGAGCCAGTCATCGTGCCCAGTATGGGGGTCAAAATGACCTCTGACGGGCCAAAAATCTCGCTGGGAATGGTCAACCGACGAGATTATTCAACCTACGACCTTGATGAAGCACTAAGAGGGTAACTTATGGCAATACTACGGGACTATCACTGCTCTGTACACTCATACTTTGAGGGCTGGGACGCAAAATGCCCTATCAAAGGCTGTACAGGCGAAATTCACAACGTCATCTTGCAAGCACCAGGTCTAATCTCGGATAAAACCAAGAATACAGACAAAACTGTCCGTGGACTGGCCCAAGACTTCGGGATGAACGACATTCAGAGCACCAGAGCAGGGGAAAGTCAGACTGGATTCCTCACAAAGGACAATAAGCTCTCAGAAGCCGAATATAAACACGCAAGTGGGGCGATAGACGAGATGAAACGTCAATCTATGCACCATGCAACAGAGAATGGCATCTCTACAGAGGCCCCGCAACCCCGAGAAGCCCGACCAGGTGACGCCGCAGTGTGGGGAGGCGATAATAGATTCAGTATGCAGTCCGTTTTGTCGGGCCGTGCAGTACAATCCATTAAAGGCGAATCTGTTGGGTTTAGGCCTCAAGATGCAGGCAACTTGACAGGCCCTACCACGGCGTCCTATATTAAGGATCATGAAAACCTGAGTGTGCCTAAAGAATGAGAATCCCTGACGATCCAGAAGACCGCGAACGCTTCTATCTCGATGTGATAGAAAAATGTTCCGTCTCCATGCAACAACGTCAGGTAGATGCAGGGATCTTGCGGAGCTGGTATTTGTTTGGTGCTGAGCCAACAGAACCACCAGCTCTGTACAACAAGATCTTTCCCCACATCGACCAGCTCACCTCGTTTCTCTATTCAGCAGAAACAACACGCTTTAGCATCAACACGGGTGCTGATGTCAGCCCCCTAGAGCAATTCAAAGTACCCACCCTCACTCGCGCTCTTAACGACGAGTGGCTGAACTCAAACGCTGACCAAGTATTTGCCTCTGGCGTAACTTGGGCGCTGGTGTACAACACCACTTACGTTAAAGCCGTTGTAAAGAAGGGTGGCAGCATCCACCCCTACATGGTTGAGCCTCAAGCGATGGGTGTGCTGCGTGAGGATATTGCTTACACAGATCGCCAAGAAGCAATCATCCAGCGTTACTACATCACCAAGTCCGAGCTGTACTCTCAACTGTATAGCCACCCCCGGCGTGACGCTATTGTTCGCAAGCTCTCCTTTATGGAGCACGTGCGTACAGAAACTCCCAACGGTGTAGACCGCATCATCATGTCTCAGTCAAACCCACAACTGATGGGTAACGTGAACTTAGACTTGAACGGCACTATGCGCTACAAAGCAGAAGTGTCCGAGCCTACCGTTGAGATGATTGAACTCTGGCTGTGGAACGACGACACAGAAGACTACCAAGTCGTCACCAAAGCAGACCCCGACATCATTATCTATGACCGTCCTGGCGAGCAGATGTTCCTGAAAGGCGAGCTGCCTTTTGTTCAGATTGCTCCCAACCCGCTCTATGACTACTACTGGGGCGGCTCAGAGGTTAACCGTCTGGTCTATCTCCAGCAGCTCCGTAACAAGCGCATGGGTGAGATCATGGATTTGCTGTCCAAGCAAGTCTCCCCTCCCACTGCGCTGATTGGTTTTACGGGTATTCTGGACGAGAAGAACTTTGCTCTCAACCGAGCTGGCGGTTTGCTAGCAACCGACATGCCGAACGCAAAGGTGGAGAAGTTAGCTCCCACCATGCCTGCCGACTTGTTTAACGAGATTCATGAGATAGATGCCATGTTTGAAGAGGCATCGGGGATTGGAAATGTTTTACAAGGTAAAGGTGAGTCTGGCGTTCGCTCTGCTGGACATGCTTCTCAGCTTGCTCGTCTTGGCTCTAGCCGCACCAAAAAACGCGCTCTGGTAATCGAGGACAGCCTTGAAAAGCTGGCAACTCTGTATTTGAAGGTCATGCAAAAGTATGACCCCACTCACTTCAAAGACACAGAGAACCGTCCGTTTATTGCCGAGCAGTTTACAGAGAACTTTGTTGTTAAGGTGGATGCCCACTCTAACTCGCCCATCTTTATGGAAGACAACCGTCAGTTGGCTTTCAACTTGTTTAAAGAAGGCGTTATCAGTAAAGAGTCGTTGCTTGACTTGATCGACCCGCCTATGAAGCAACACTTGAAAGAAGACTTGAAGAAGTTAGAAGCCAAGCAAGCCGAGCAGCAAAAACAGCAGGCACAAGCGAAACAAGGCCCAGGTAAATCCGGTGGCGGCGAAGGAGCGAAATAATGGCAAGCACACAGACTCAACCCAAAGCAGACCAGCCTCGCGTGGAGTCTGGACAGCTAAAGCGTCTTGACTCGCCCCCGAGCTTGACAACTCGCACCACCGGTATTAAAACCCTTGGTAATCGTTCAACAGCCCGTCAACAAAGAAGGAGCTAACCATGTATCGCAAAATGGCTAAGCGTGGTCGCAAGACCCGTCGTTAAGAAATTCCGTTAGGAATAAGGGTATGGCTGAGTTCCCTTTCTAACTTGGCCCTTGCAAGGAGACCATCATGGCTCGTAAAGCTCGTAAACACAAGCGTAAGTAATCCGCAAGGATTGCGGCTCAACCGCTAAGTCCCTGGGGGGTCGGGAAACTAAACATTGACCTCCCACCTATTGACAGTGTGTTTGTAAAAGGTTACAAACTCGCCTAAAGGAATATAGTATGGCTATGGATAACAACCGACTGATGGAAATGATGAAGGGTGCGAAATCCGCTGGTGCTCCTATGCCCGGTATCGGTGCTCCTCCCGGCATGGGCGCTCCTGATGGCGCTAACCCAATGGCTCCTCCTCCAGAGGCGTCTACTCCTCCGTTGTCCAGCCCTATGTCCACTCCAGAACCCAAGATGGGTTCTAAAGAAGCAGCAATGATTAACCTTGGCATGGCTCAAGACCTGCTGGAGCAATCTTTGCCTGCTATTGGCTCTGATTCTGAAGAAGGCAAGGCAGTGTTGGCAGCTATTGGTGCTATCAACAAAACGCTTGGCCCTCGTAAGAACAAAACTAACGAATTGCAGCAATCTGAGATTCTTCAGATGCTACAAACCCTCCCTCAAGCTGGTGGCGCAACCCCAGAGGGCAAGGCTATGGCTCAAGCGCCGATTCCTGGAATTCCAGCTATGGCTGGAGGTCAACCTCAATCCCCAATGTAAGGAAATATCATGGACTTGTTCAAACCAAAAGCCGCTGGTGCTCCTCGTCGTCCCACAGACAACAATCAGCAACACGGTCAAATCACTAACACACCTCGCTTCTCGCAACTGGGTGGCTTGTCGGGTGCTTCTAAGTACGACAAGAACAAAATGCGTGTTGAGAAACCTGGTGATGGCCGCAAGGTCATCTAATTTTTGCTAAGAGGGTAATACTATGTCTTTAGAAAATCTATCTCTGGAAGCCCGTGACGAGTTAGCCTCGCTATCTCAAAAACTGGCTGAAAATCCACAAACTCGCAAAGAGTTTCTGCGTCTGACCAAGAAAGTCAATCCTGATTTGCCAATTCCTGAATTGGAGATCGAGGACAAGACCAATTCTGCCATTGACCAGATCAGAAGCGAAAACGCACAGCTTCAAGCTAAGTTGCGTGAGCGTGATGCTATGGAGGAGTTAGAGCGTCGTCGTCAAAGCCTTGTTAAAAAGGGTTTGGCAACTGAAGACGACATCGCAGACGTAGAAAAGATCATGTTGGAGAAGAAAATCTCCGATCATGAGACAGCAGCACAGTATCATGCGTGGATGAAGCAAGCAGCCGTTCCAACATCTACGGGTTACAACCCAAGTGCAGTCAAGAACTTCAACTTGAGCGCATATTGGAAGAATCCGCAGGCGGCAGCTCGTAACGAAGCGTTTAATGCACTCAATGACCTGCGTAAACCTACGCGGCCTATTGGGTTGTAAGAGGGTAGGCGGCATCTCTTAGTTGGGATGCTATTTTTTTATTTTTTAGGAGTTTGCTATGGCTATTGGTGGCGGGATTCTCCCGGCAACAGGTTCGTCGCAATATACGGAATTAACGTACGTAACGCGCCGGGCCTTTATCCCAAAGCTGGTCGTCCAGCTTTATAACTCAACCCCGCTGATGGCTGCGCTTATCGCTAACAGCCAACAAGCATCCGGCGGTGTGTCCTCTGTCACGGTTCCCGTGCAAGGCGCACAGTTTGTGAACGCCCAGTGGTCTGACTATTCTGGTTCTTTCAACCAGCCTTCAGTCCAACAAGGTGCGTTTAACGCCGAGTTCAATTTGAAGTTGATGATTTCTCCCGTGCCTTTCCTGGGCATGGAAGGTGTCGCACAGCAAGACGCTGCCATTATTCCGTTGATCGAAGCTCGTATGAACGACGCTACCAACGTGATGATGGACGCTATGGCTACCGCCTTGTACAACAACACCACCAACCAACAACAATTTATTGGTTTGCCTGGTGCTATTGACGACGGTACTAACTTGCAAACCTACGGTAACATCAACCGTTCCACCTATACTTGGTGGCAGTCGAAGGTGTATAACGCTGGTAACGTGAACCCCACCCGTCAAAACATCTTGCAGTACATCTCTGGTACTGTTAAGAAGGGTGCTGAAATGCCTTCATTCGGCGTTTGCGGTTTCGGTACTTGGACTCTGTTGGCACAAGACTTTGTGGGCCAAGAGCAGTACGTTATCACCCCCGGTTCTGGTTTCGACGGTGATGGCAATGGCCCTCAAGCCGCTTTCCGCGCTTTGATGGTTGCTGGTGTGCCAATCTACCCCGATCCATATTGCCCCGAAGGTACTGTGTACTTCATTAACACCAACTACCTGAGCTTGTACATCCACGAGCAAGGTTCGTTTGTGTTCACTGGTTTCGAGTCCACTCTTCCCAACTGGCAGATTGGTTACGTCGGCGCTGTGCTTATGATTGCTGAGTTGATTAGCACCAAGCCCAAGTCGATGTCTCGTGTGTACAACTACAACTCTCTCTCACTGTAAGGAGTAATAGTCATGGCACTTGGTTTAAATAAAATCGTTCTGGCTAACGCCTCTACCAACACGCCTGGTGCGTATTGGCAGTTGACTAGCGTTACCGCCAACAACGCAACCGTCCTGATCCCCGCCGGTACTTACCTGGCGTTCCCCACTGGCAACGTGACCATCGAAGCTGTGTCTGCTTATAACTCAAGCAACAGCACTGCTACCTGGTCTACTCTGTTGGCTAACAACACTGGTGGCGTCATCATCTCTGATGGCGTGAACGTCCGAGCTAACGTGACCGTTGCTACCGCTACTACGATGACTCTGGCTACCGTCAATGGTGGTCAAGCCGCTAGCGGTACTTACAACTCTTAAGGAGAGCTAAATGGCTAATCCAGATTCAGTCGCACAGAATTACCCAAGCAGTTTTGGTAATTACGCTATTGCTACGGCAAGCAGCGTTCCTGTTGGCTCTACTGGAAATGCCGTTGTCGCTTTGCCTATCCTGTCTGGTGGCCTTACCAATTCTGGTAATGCTGTCAGCTCGGGTGGCGTGATTATCCGTCGTGTTACTGTTCAGAATCCTAGCGGCAACGTAGGCACTGCAAACGTGTCTATTTTGACCTCTTCTGACGGTAACGCAAGCAATGCAGTTGTGGCAGCTACCGTGCTGTCCAACCTCACTGCAACGGGTACTTACCAAGATTTGACAATCGCGTCTCCTTACAGCACAACCACCGCCTTAACGGGCAACATTACACAAGCCTTTTTCGTGAAAGTCAACACTGCTGTTGCTAACGCAACTGTTGACATTCGTGTTTACGGCGATACAGTGAGCTTCTAATGCCTAATGTCTACGTCACCAATAAAAGCGACATTGAACTAACCGATGGTTGGAACGGTGTCATGTACGAGTTTAAAAAGGACACAACTGTAGAGTTGCCGTTCGAGATTGCTCGTCATATTTTTGGTGTCGGTATGACAGACAAAGAGAAAGAA
>Ga0208250_1000384_pt1 | contig 13720 bp, 15 predicted proteins | sample CryBogCBE18Aug09_FD_184557 | JGI IMG/M metagenome (GOLD analysis project Ga0208250, IMG submission 184557) | Freshwater microbial communities from Crystal Bog, Wisconsin, USA - CBE18Aug09 (SPAdes) (version 2) | ecosystem: Environmental > Aquatic > Freshwater > Lake | place: Crystal Bog... | reverse complement strand
GAAGGCCTCGCGTTCTGTATAGTCCCTTATAGCCGCAATATAATGTCGTTTAGCGGGCAGATAGCAAATTAATGCATGAATGTGATAACTGCAAGGAAATTCCATAGAAAGCCTTTCGTCGTAAGAGTATAGAGAGTCACTTTGCTCTTCTCCATATGAGGACTTCAATTGGAAAAAATCTCCTTTACTGAAATTAACTCTTGCCGTAATGGGATTATTTTCACTAGCAAATCTTTTTAGAGATATTACTAATACTGGAGGGGCCCTCAAGATTCGTGTAATTTCAGTATGAGTGGTACTAGGATTTGCGGATTCTTTGTCATAAGTAACATCACATTCCGAACAAGTCATACAGATTTCTTTTGGAGAGAAAGATTCAGCAAACATCTGACGCAAGGAGTAACCTTTAGATGGATGCTTTCTGACCTTTGGAAAATGCAATCGTACTGCATCCCATGAGTCCGTTACCTCCGATGTATGTCGGCAACCCTTGCATGTTCTAACCACTTGTACGATCATCAACATATTGTTTGTCGAAAAGTTGAAGTTTGTTCCAGGATACCTTGCTGCTTTAAATTGGGCAAAGGCAGCGGCACTTAGAGGATTCTTAGTTTCAATATTACCCGTGTAGCGCAAACAGGACATTTGACACGTTACATTGTCGATGAGATTGAGCATCGCCGAAAGCGCTTCGGCAGCATCTTGTTGTGCTTCTTGAAAGTTCAACAAATTTTGAATGATTTGTAATCCTTTGAATAACTCCACAAATTGTTTCATTCTGGATTGACGATATTCTTCAACCCACACATCCATCAGATCTCTATTCAATAGCTTGAACTCGTTGAAGAAGTTGCAGACGGTATGGTCAGGTACTATAGGAAGGGCTTTAACTGCTTTTCTGAAATGCTTAATAGAAAAGTCATTTTAAGGAAGGCAAGGAGGGTATGGAATACTTACCGGCAGTGAGTACAAAACCTCTAGGACTACGTTCAAATAACAATTCGATATAACATTAGGAAGTTTTAGCGGCGAGTAACATTCATTCTCCTCTGCAATCGCTTGATAATTCTTTTTATCGTAATATTCGTCTGAAAGAACCAAGGTGTTCAACCCACTAAGGACGTAGTTAGGATTGCTTTGAACGAAGTGAGCACGTTTGTCTTCATTTGTCTTCAATTCCTCCAGATAATCCATTAAACATACTGTTTGACCTAAGACAGTGGCAACGCTTAACCTGACCTTGCTTCGTGTATCGGCAACAATATCGGGAGTTGCAGCAGGAACATCACCTAACTCACTGACAGAGGAAAAAACAGCAGTTGGTTTGAGATACTGGGAAATTTTCTTACAAAGATCAAGAATAGACTCATCTAACTGTTCTCTTAGACGATAATGAGCGCGGTATGGATAAAAGTGGTCAACATCTAATACAGCAAAGTTGCATGTATCGACAATTTTGAGCAACTGCGAGTAAGTAAATTTTTTCTCAATGTTTAAGAATCGCGTGTCGTGTAGTAAGTCAGAGTAAGGGGCAACGTCAGAAGCATGAAAAAATAAGGAATACGGAGTACTATCGTTGAATCTAAACAAGGAAACATGTTTATCCGAGAGCCATAGGTCACGAGGTAGGCGTTTGCGGTTCCCATGTTTTATAAAGCTAATACATCCCTCCAATCTTCTCCTCCAATCCGGTATGCAACTAGGATGTACAAATGCATCGTGATTAGTTATTTTAGCATGATACACAGACTCCAAGTACTTTAATACACTGTCTCTCTCCTCTTCAATGGTGATGTCCACGAATGGCGCATCTGTAGGCATACCATTTTTCTCGTCTACCGACATTTGAAATCGTTTGGTTGTCATTACGTAATCCATCAAATATCCACAAGAACCATCAGGACTTATTGTTTCATAGAATTCACGATCGTGCTTGATGCCAAGTTCAAACTTCCACTCTGATTCCGTTGCAACTATCAGGGACATTATAGCGTTCGCTAATGATTCAATGTCTTTGTGACAATTCGCTATTTCGGCTATCTTCTTTATACATTTGTAGGTTTGTAAAGAAACGCGAATGTGAGAGTTGCGCGAATATCCACGGATATCGCGGATGAATTCAGTTACTACGTACATTGATGCGTTTTCGCTTGTTTGCGGTGGGCTTGACCCCAACCCTTCCACTTCAGAGGTCCCTTGCAATACAAATGCGGCTTCGACTTCGGCTTCGGGTGAGGCAGGTGTTATCTCATTCGTTTCCATCCGCACTGAATGATTTGACATCGTTTCATGGACTGATCCTTGTGTGCTCCCTCTGGACTTTAGGGAACATAAAGCGCACTGCCCAGTACTTCGGCCGTCGGCGACACCTGTGGTTATAGTGTCGATAGCTTGCAACTTTTGTTCCAAATTAAGTTTTGTTGTCATTAGGGCGCATAAGTCGATGAATTCTGTTTCCGTGAAATCATTATTCTCACGTTTGTTAGATTTTGATCGGACCCCTCTCGTCAACCGTTTGCTCGCATACGTATCCACCACTTCACTAAGGTCATCCTCCTCAGCAATAAAGTCATCTGACTTAGTATTAACAGCACTTCTGAATCCAAAATCAATTTCTGGTACTGGAGACGTATGCAATCTGTAATACGTAATTATATGAAACGATTCTTCCTACAAAATAATAATGGTAGCTAACTTCAATTCGACAAATAATTTGCTAGATTACCTCAAATGCTAAAGTTCCAATAAACTGCGATTTAAACCGCGAATATCCCATCTTTTGTAACCACTCGTGGTGAAGCTTGCTGAAGTTACCATCTCGTTTTCGGAACATAATGATTTTAATATGACTTTTTGGTAAGATGGTTTTAATCAATATCTCATCTATGCTCACGCTACCAATAAAATTTGTGATAACATGATACACAGTTTGCATTTGTTTCAAGAAAGACGCTTCTATAGGTCGCTCGAGATCACACGACACAAATTCAATGGACCGAAGGATTTGACATTTCTTTCCGCAAGCCTCCAATTTTTGTTGAATGCAGGTCACAACTAAATGAAGTACATTTAAAAAACATATTAATTATGCAATCAATCAAACCTGGGTCCAAATCGATTCCAATAGCGTTTGTATCGCTCCAAATCTTCTTTAGTGAAGCAATCAAGTAGGGACTCCCTACACCAAAGTCAAGTACTCCTTCAGGCTTAATATTTACAGACCCTACACCGAAGTCAGCTACTTGTTCTGGGTGATTTAATATACTAAAGATTAAATTGATCACTTTTCCCGTGGTATCTTTCGACACATAATGAACGCCTATTAGGTTCCCTACATATATTTGAATGACCACATGTATTTACAAATTTATATCAAGGTACCTGAATTGGTTGAAGCATTCATGTTATGCCATTCACACTCATTCATCTCATCCCATAAGTCATCCAGTCGTTTGGCTATGTAGCAAAGGTTCATATTGTAATCAGAACTATACCGCAAAGCATTGTCGGTAATATCAGGCAATTGTTTTCGAGCGGTTTTAAAAGGGACAATAAAATTGGCGTTCGCAGTTTTCAATACTAAACGTCCTAACTTGAACATCTTCGCCGTTTTTGATGTTAAATTTTGTAGCATACTTAAGTCGCTGTCATCGTCACTAAGTTTATTAAAGTGTCCCATCCTCTCTTGCAACTGATTATACAGAAAGTAGTACGAAGCAAAGTATTCATCGTTTACAGAATCTGCAAAGGTAAAACCACCCTGTGCGACAGGATGTCTGTTCATCGACTGTATGCACATATTTATCTGCTCGGCCACCTGCTCCAGCTGATGTACATTTGATGGACTCTTTGATGAAATATTTGCCTTACTTGTAAGCGTTGTCGACAATTCCTCATCACTTGATATGCTGTCAGTCTCTTGTCCTAATTATAATAGTAAAATATCAGGCAGGTATATAAATAATTTTAGCAAAATTTATTACTTCCTCTGCGCAATGTTCGATTCGCTTTATGTCCACCGTAGACTCGTGTGATGTGGTCAATAAAGTTCTGATTTGTTTTGTCACGGTAAAAATTCTGCCGCTGATTTAGCCAATACTCACGGGAAAGAGGTCTTAAAATTTCAGTGTGGGGAGGAATATCTTTGGCAGCAACAATACTTCCATCGGGTTCCATGATACAATTGTTATCAAATTTTGGTAAGAACAATGCATCGGTTATGAATGAGAGTGGAGATTGTACTTGGTTCTTGCGATGATTGAATCCGTCTAACCAATGCCCATCTGCTAGTGGAAAGATGTATCTTTGCTGCTTGTTCTGATCAGTCAATTTATCTTCTGCGATGCGGCTACCCCATAATACGCCTATGCAGTCATTGGTATGCAGTGGAGTTGAACAATAGAGACCAAAAGACAATGTATTGGAATCAAAATTCTTGTAAACTTCAGATGTAGCAACATAGAGTGAAGGTGGGGAGTCTGCGCACGAAATTGATCTCCATGAGGGTAAATTCTTTTTCCAAGCACCGATTAGTTCCGCAGTAAGGGCCGCGTCATATCCTGCTTTCATCCGTGGTGTCCTCGCCGTAACAGTACTTGGAGTATCTGGGATTCTTCGAGTAGGTGCTAAAAACACTAATATAATTAACAATATTTGCACAGCACTTGCTCTGGCACGAACCTTGATGCCTGCGTACTTGAACCTCATCAGTTTCAGGCATGGTGCTACTTGCCTTTACTAACGAAGGAGTCATTGTTATTTGACTGATGTTATCATCTGGTCCTGTTATTCGAGATTTCTTGACCGATTCAATTGTATTGCATGAGACTAAGATAGAAAAATAATATGACATAGAAAGTAACAATTTCATATTGTTTATTACCTGGAGAAATCTCTCGTTCCCTTTTCGCCCTTGCAAGCCGCAGTTCCGCTTGAGAATCATTATCCGACAAATCGCCGTCCGAGGAAGAGGACAAATATTCAGCGTCTTTAGGCCTACTACCTGTGTGGGAAATTTCTCTATGTGGTTGGTTACCCGGCGCTTCCGATAAAATTTCCATCGCGACTTGCTGACCCGAAAAATCTATAGCGATTGATCCTGCTATCGATCCTTGTTCTCGCTGCTCCTTCCTCTTTAAAGCGGTTCTGATTTTACTACGAAACTTTTGATACTCACTGATGCCATTATTGTATATTGTAATTAATTCGATGACTTTATGGGAGTGATCGTAATTCAAAAAAGGTATTTTCTTAAATTGACTGTGATTGAGGTGATAGTAATGCCAGATAATATGACTATGATTTATGTTGTGTTGGGCAAATTCTGGGTTGAACGCAAATTCCTTCGAAGGAAAGCGGTATTTAGTGTATTCATAATAGTATGATATTATTATAGAATTTAATTCTTCATCCGACAAATTTACGTTATTGTCAAGAATCACCGATGCAAGCTTTGCGTATAAATTTGATCTCTGCAAATTTAACGTCCCCAAGATTTGTAAATTATTTCTGGTCTCTGGATCAATATTAATTATAAGATCTTCATTCTGTTTTTGTTCATTCAAAGAATCAATTGTAGGTATCAATGACAATGGCGAATCCATAATTTTCAGCTAGTATAATAACAATTCTCACTTCTTTCTTTCTCAGTAGCCGTTTGTTTTCAAGAATATCTTAAGAAGGTTTTTATCACTCATGAGTGATAAAAACCTTCTTAAGATATTGATTGGGCTGTTTTAAAATTCAAAAATAGGTTCACATTTTTGAATAACCAGTCAATTCAGTGGTGATGGGAAGACACAAGAAAAGCAGGAAAGATGTCGATATGGGGAATTCGAGTAGCACATTGAAGACTTCTATTGTCATGGAAGGGGAAGCGGAGTGCAGCGCGCACATGCTTGATGATATAGATGCGGAGAGAGTTAAGAGGAAAAGTAAACTGGTAGGAGCTCAACCTCCGAACCAAGAGAAGCTCAAGAACTCCTCGTTGCTTGGTTAGTAGCTCTATTGCTCTCTTCTACAAATAAACCTAATAGATATTCTTCCAAACAAACACTTAGATAATGATCAAGATGCTCGGATGAATTCAACCAAAGGTTCGAAACCAGTGGCCACTAGAAGAAGCTCAACACTTGTAGGTGCTAATCATTCAGCAAAACAGGCGGAAACATTGCGACACGAGCGGAATTCCTTAGAAAATAATGGGAACAAGATGGCCTTTAAAGACTTAGGCGAAGAAACGAACAGGAACGAACCGGTTGAGGTGAGGAACAAGCTAGCCCCCAAGGTTATAGGTAAGTGTAATTTGCTGAATGAATTGTAAATTAATGATCTAATCATTTTTTACAAAGGAATGATAGGTTCTATTCCAGTTAAGATTCATAATTACCCGAAAGAGGAGGCTGACGACGAGGATGCGAGTGCTGTAGGGGATTTTGGGAGCAGTGACTCAGAGAATTCCGTTTCCAAGATTGATGAGTTTGCGAAGGCGGCGGAATACAGATCAGTCCCGGTCGACCATGACGATAGAATGCGGTCTCTTCTCGATGTTCCCCATAGTTTCCAAAACATTAGTGCAAGCGGCCTAACTTTTTCATGGGAACTGACTAGAGTCCTCGTAGGTTCAGATGCTAAAGAGCAACTCTTGGATGTGCCGAGATTTAAGACAATTGAATCGCACAAAAAACACGGAAAGTTTTTTATCAAATTAACATTAAACGGGAAGTGTCGGCTAGATGAACACATTGACTTGTTGCTGAAACTGAACTACGCAATACAAGCAGATAAACTTCGGATTGCTAAACCATCAATACAGGTAAGTCTCAATTTGTTTAATTTCCTACACAGTAATGACATAAATTTAGTTGCTTAAGGATTACTGCTGCCTGAACGGAGATGATCCCAAGTTTAATCTTATTGATCCTGATTTGTTCGATATCATCCTAGGGAATCGTACGATATATGAAAAATTATCTAATGCTCACAACAACTTGAAGCAAGGAATTAAGAGTGCATTTGAGAGGTTAGGAGATTCTCAGTCAGGACTACTTAATTTCTTGGATAGTGAGTCGCGTGTATATTTTTTATCAATTATACGGGATCATAAAAGGCTCTTTGATTCTGGAAAACCAACTTCCTTGCGTGCTTCTCAAGTATCGGATAAATCTCTTAGCCTGCAGAGGTATATGAATACCTGCAACTTTATTTGAGGTCAGGAATATAATGGTATATTTATGTTTTGTGATGTTTAGGTTTAAATGCCAGACTATTCTCGAAGCTATTGCGGTCAAACTTAAAATGTATGATCCTAGAGACGAGGCTAAGAGTAAAGGTGAGCTGCCTTTTGTAATTATGACGACATGATTACGAAGACGTCTCTTGAGTATGAAAACATAAGTCAATTAAAGTTTGACTAATCAAGTCGAACTTTAATTGACTTATGTTTTCATACTCAAGAAGCGCATCGTTTGGGGTTGTTAAGTCCGGAAAAAGCTTTGCTAACTTTTTTAATTTAATGTCTTGCAGCACTGGACTTTCTGGACTTAACAACACCAAATAATGAGGCAGTCATTTTAGCTGGATTGTATCTAGGGGACGCGACTCCAGGTACTATTGCATTATCAGATTTGATTGCATACGCCGACAAATTAACTCCGGTAATCATTGAGCAACGAAAGGAGTGCATGAATGTTTCAATGGACCAGAGGTTAAAACACGGGCCCCAATATACTACAGACATGAAATATTTGCGAGAATGTCGGGAGACTCTGTTTAAAACGTGGAGGCTTGGGAAGGAGAAACGCGTACTTGCTCGGGATGGATATTCTGGCAGGTTTTTGTCGTCTGGTGCTTCTGGAAAAGAGAATTCTGCAGACAGACAGGGAAGTATATGGGCTTGTCAGAAGTCGAGAAGTAGGTTTGAAACAAGCCGCCGGCAAGGTGATATGTATTGCAGTTACGGATACTGATGTCGCACGGTAAGCCCTAGAAATTGATGTAAATGCTGTCTGTGTAATTTACTTTCTGTTAGTCCCATTGGTAACTGAATGAGTCCGATTGGTCGTCATGGTTCTTAACCGACGTGGAACCCAATTAACTAAATAATGCGTATTAAAATTATGCCGTGTTTACAGCGTATTAGTTGCGGTACTAGATTTGAAGCACCGTAATTTATTATCACCGTATTTATTACGGGAATCCGTATTTATCATGGACCGTAATAAATACGGATTTTACCGCATTTATTACACCGTAGAGTATTGTGCGTGGCTCCGTATTTATTACGGTAATTAGTCGAAAATAGCCTACCGTAATAAATCACGGTACTAGAATTGAAGCACCGTAATTTATCACCACCGTATTTATTACGGGAGTCCGTATTTATCATGGACCGTAATAAATACGGATTTTACCGCATTTATTACACCGTAGAGTATTGTGCGTGGCTCCGTATTTATTACGGTAATTAGTCGAAAATAGCCTACCGTAATAAATCACGGTACTAGAATTGAAGCACCGTAATTTATCACCACCGTATTTATTACGGGAGTCCGTATTTATCATGGACCGTAATAAATACGGATTGTACCGCATTTATTACACCGTAGAGTATTGTGCGTGGCTCCGTATTTATTACGGTTAAATTTACCGTAATTATTATGATAATTATGGTAATAATTACGGCAATAAATACGGTTATTTCTTTCCGTGATTTATCACGGTGGTCCTGTGATCACCGATGTGGGTACTCTAATATGAGGACAATTTTTAGATCATCTAGTCGCTAGTTGTCTCTAATTGTCAATTATTCGTCGGAAAAGTGTACGTTCATATTTACACCCATTTTTGGTAGTCCAGCATAACTATTATTGAACGGTGTCCTCGTTATATCATGACTCGCACATAGATTGTTCGATGCACCTGAACTAAAGCGACTTCGAGATGTAATTTTTTAAAATATTTCTGCGTTACACAGAAGTAATGAGCCAAAACTTGCTTGCACTAATAAAAACGTGTTTTTCCTATTGAAAAGAGGTAATGCAAATTCATAAGATCGATATATCATGACTTCGCATCTGTGTACCAAAATTTAAACACTATAGTGTCCGTTAAAGTATTCCTAAAGTGGCGTTAAAGTCCTATCTCGTGACGGCTAAAGTTTCTTGTACGATAGCTTGTTCTATGCAACTTAGTTAGTGCTTCTCAGGGCTACATATGGTATTTGAAAGGCACTTGCCTCGAGGGCGCAGCCTTCTGAGTCCTGTAAACTTGGCTTCAACTTCTCTAAATCGTTAAACACTTGCACCTCTGCCTCTTCAACTCACTTCTGTTATCTACCAAAGATTGTGTTTAGACTATGTAAACCTTTACCCTTGCTCCCCTATCCGTCGCTATCTTTTGCCGATCATTGGTTTGACTTCTCTTCTCCTGCTTGACAAAAACTCGACCTACAATCGTTTAGGGAAAGCAAAATGTGGACGGTATATCTATTATTTCTACCCCTAGAGAAATTTGTATCTAGTTGTCAATTTCTCCTCGGAAAGTATCGCATTTAGGACTTCCGACTTATTATAGCACATTTCCTTACAGTGAATAAGAAACCGTGTCGTTCCACGCTGTAAAGGCCGTTTTTCTTACTTCCTCGGTGCTTGTTTTTACTCTCTGTGAGCTCCGTCCCTGTCATTTCCAGCCTATTTAAACGCAGGGTTCCTTCTGGCTTACTTCTATTGTTTGATTTTGAAGTGTTATTCTCCTGTTTCGAGCACACTAAGTGAATCGCAACGCACTATTTTCAAACATTCAAAATCCCTGCGACGCAAACTGTAACTCGTCGACATCCGGGGGAGCAGCGAATGCGTTTTTATGCTAAAGAAAAATATCACGAAAAAGTATAAACCGAATACGCCCAAGTAACCAGGACGTTGTTTATCTTTTAGGGCGGTAGTAAGTATTCTATCTCGGAGCATCATATCTTTGAAAGGAATTCAAGGGTATTCCTCAAGGCTACGGTAATCCAGGCCTCCCACCAACTCAAATCAGACTGATTAGTTTTGCTGGCCAACCGGCTCCCAACTTGAATTCTGCAGAAAAAAATTTCCCGTACAATTTAGGTTTGGAGCACAAAGGAATTTCACTCCTCTTAATTTAATTATTCAAAAAATTGAATTTGCCAAATGTTGGCGGTATTCATATTTCAAGTTTGGAATAACACTCTAGATATTAGTTCCGCAACGACATAGCCTAAACAGGGTAAAGATTGAGCATAAATTCGAATCAGTACTGTGGTACGGATGGAAGTACAATGACGTCCCTGATTGTTTCCTGGCAGAAACTTGTGAGAAAACATTACGTTCCTTATTACAATGACACGGTATACTCACAAGACGTTCATCATTTACTACCTGGCAAGCTCAATAGCTTGGAACTGGGGAACAGTAGCACTGCCACGTTTCTCAAATTTTCTAGGAAAAGCCTTCAAGCTACCCTCAAGGAAAATGGGAGTTGGAACTTTCAATATTTGGTCGTCCTAAGATCAACGATGTTGCTCAACTGGGCTTCTCTCAGCAATTTGAAGTCCCAGCACAGAGTCCGGGACAACGTTGGGTAGAAGGCTGGCGCTGTAGCTTTCATTTCTCTGTGAAAGCGATCGTGCGAGCTTTTTAAAGGAGTGTGGTTACGTGTGGAGGTTTGAGTCCACCCCACCAATCTCGTACATCAAGAGTGAGGCGAAGCCTTTGAATAACCCCCTTACCGAACAGCTGGTTACTAACGAAGCCACGGTTCTCCACGCCATAATGATAGACCCAGTCGAAGGTGTTCGATACTCTCTGGATCACTTTGCAATTGCTTAAAAGGATCACACTAAAACCCCAGTCAGATTGCTGAGGAATAATTACCATGAACCTCGCTCATAAACCTACTCTGGGCGGTGCTTCTATACAGAGCGGAGGTAGCGGTGCTTCTATAGAGAGTGGAGGTAGCGTGGAATAGAGTCAGCATAGCTTCCATTCCCGTTCAGCGCTTTCTCTTACTCCCCTCGCCATCAGAATGGATCTCTCCTGTGCCTAAATGTACGGTACTTGTGCGGGAGCTGACCACTGGCACCAGACCATGCCCGACTCAGTCTGCCGTTGCACTCCGGAGCCTGCCATTGTGATCTAATGTGCTCTGAGAGAATCCTCCCAGGATGATGCGGGATATCGTCCCGGAGGCATTACGTCGATCCACACGGTGGCCTTGCTCACGAATACCCGGAGAAGAGGGTGCTCTTTTCCTCCCTGATGTGGCCCGACCTTAATAAATCACTTTTGCTAGGTCATTTTTCACTTTGGAGATTGTCCCTACTTCCGCTCACCCGGTCTCGGTCGAAGTGGTGCTCTTCATTCTCAATGCACGCATCATCTTATGCCTCTATCCTTATCACTCTGAGAACTTTTTGCCGCGTGATCGCTACTATGTCTTGCGAGGTTCTTGTCGAGGACGACTGTGTCCAACCCGGGGGTGGTATGTCAGGGGGGTACCAAGCGCTAACTCTTCTATCTAGTTAGGGACGTCGTTGCGTAAAAAAAGCATCCCAGAGGGAGGCCTTTCCTATGCCCTCTGGTGGAGGTCACCTTCCCCGTTCTCAACTCGGTCACGGGAATCTCCAGTTGGTACTTGGGGGCTCTAAATTATGAGGTATTCTGCGTACCGGCGTTTGTCTATACATAATAATAGTTAAGATGAATCATTTTCTGGGATTTGTTATATTCGCTGGAAACTACAGATGTCGTATAATCGTAAAATGACACTGTGACAACACTAATATTGAACCCTTTTCAAACTTGAAAGGTAAAACATGAAGACAGACAGGTTTTAGTTATTTCCGGTGGCGTTTTTATCCGCCAATAGTGTTGTTCATATTCAGATGAGTTACTCCACCACCGTAGTTTTCTAGCATGGCGATAGAACAATATTGCAGAGTGTGCATGATTGTTTAACAGCACGAAAAGTTTCGCGAGCGCATTGCTGCGGCGAGTCAAGGTAATTCCCCATCATTCACTTCAAACTCCTTGTAAATATTTCACCGATAACTTCGTGATTTCTACCAGGCTTGGACTTCAGGGTTGTATTTTGGGTTCACAAGTGCATATGAAGTGTTTTAAAAAATACCTCAAGATGGTGAAGATATTCTGGTTGACAAAATATCCAAATTTGGACAATAAAAAGTCCAAGGCAGGTAGAAATTACCTTTTTAGCTTTAAAATGAACGCGACACAAATAATGGCAGGTCGTACTTGGTGCCGAGGCAAGTACAGCAAAAGGCAAATATATATGCATACCAACATAATATGCTTTGATACTTGATTTTCCCTGTGTCCCCGATAATCCGATATGATCAGGTCAAGTTTTCAGTCATTTGTTTCGCCCCTCCCCGCGCGGTTCCAGGGTCAATCAGTCGTCCGGTGCTTCCATTGCTAGACTTGCTAGAGGTATTCATTGGTTAAATCTTCGTCGTTGCTTTGCTCTTTGTAATTGATGGGCTATGCTAAATTTCTTCTGTAGGGTGATACTTTAAGCTTTTGGGACTTGGCGTAATTGCAGCTTCACGCGAGCTACTACCTCGAGAGGGGCTGCTGGTTGCCAGAGCCTGCATCCGGGTGTCCCATCCCTGTAGGTATCAGGTACAAATTTTTCTTCCCGAGTAGCTGAAGGTGAATATGACTCTAGCGTTTAGTGTGAACGCTCATTCTTGCTAGGGTAGGAGTCAGTTGAGACGTTTCGTGTAACAGTGAGCATTTACGATGCAGGGCGCTCTCTGTCTTTATGATAGCCCTCTCTCAACATCTGATTATCCCCTCTCCTTATATCGTTGAATTGTCCGGTATCGTTCCGATCGTCACTACCTCTGTGCAGCAGCTGTGTGGTATAGTACTGGAGTAGTCCGAGTGATGCGAATCCTCCCTACGGCTATACGAACCAAAGAACAGGTTGAGAGCTTAAGATTCATATAAAAAATTGTATTGAATCCTCTGCCAGAAATGATAATAGTTAGCTAGCAAGAATTACTTTAGTAGATGTGGTAAGTAAATCTAAGTACCACCTGCTTGTAATACCCTTGAAAACTTAAACGCAATGGAGATTAGTCCCCGGCTGTGGTCGCCGTAGTCTACTCATGATGTATAGTCTCCGTTTATATTCATGGTTATGGACAGTTGATTGTAATTGGATTTTTCACGACTGTATAGTGAGTATGTCATAGCACTACAGGCCTACGCTGGACATATAGCCCAACCATAGCATATGTATATTGATAGATAATTTTTTTTTTTCGAAACGAAAAACGCATGAGCAGAGCATCGCCTTTTAACTTTCTGTGATATGCCAGGAGTGTAGGTATGAAGCGCCCTGCGTTGACGTGTAATTACTACCTTTAACTTACAAGTACGCATGTAACATGCAGCTTCATGGAAACGAAAGAAGAGTTTGATATGATTTCCACTCTTGCTGACTTGCATAAGGCTACTGAAATATACCGCTCTACATGTTCTCTACTTCACATATGGAATAGAATTTACTTCGCTACTTATGTGAACTTCGTCTAACACATACGGGGCGATAATTATTCACGATATTTTCTTATCTTATCTCATAAAAGGTGTCGCTCTGCTATTATATTCCATTCCGTCTGCTCGTTCATGCTTATTTGAGTCCACTTCTGTTCAGTTCCGTAACTTTTAAG
>Ga0208250_1000348_pt1 | contig 14543 bp, 3 predicted proteins | sample CryBogCBE18Aug09_FD_184557 | JGI IMG/M metagenome (GOLD analysis project Ga0208250, IMG submission 184557) | Freshwater microbial communities from Crystal Bog, Wisconsin, USA - CBE18Aug09 (SPAdes) (version 2) | ecosystem: Environmental > Aquatic > Freshwater > Lake | place: Crystal Bog... | reverse complement strand
CTACAATTCGTATATATTTGCAAGTGCGTCAACTTCATCCTATGCAGTAGCTTTGCCAGGAGGAACACCACCGGATGGAACTTTTATTTCAGTAACCAACTCTGCATCCAGTACTTATTCGGTAACTGTTACTTCATCTGGTACAACCATAGCAACGTTACAATCATCCAATGCAAATACCTTCCTGTATGAGACAGGAACAGGTTGGGTAATAGTATCAACTGGATCTCTTGGACCAACCGGACCTACAGGATATACCGGATTTACTGGTTATACCGGTTACACTGGTTACACTGGTTACACTGGATACACTGGTTATACTGGACCAACTGGCTATACTGGTTACACTGGTTACACTGGATATACTGGATATACTGGATACACCGGACCAACAGGTTACACTGGATACACCGGATACACCGGATACACCGGATATACTGGATATACCGGATACACAGGACCTACTGGTTACACTGGTTACACCGGATACACTGGTTACACTGGTTACACTGGATACACCGGACCAACAGGTTATACCGGATACACTGGATTTACAGGTTACACCGGATACACTGGATACACTGGACCAACAGGTTATACTGGTTATACTGGATTTACAGGTTACACTGGATACACCGGTTATACTGGTAAACTCTCTGCCGGTATTCCATATGTAAATGTAAGTGTTGGTACTACACTCACTTCTTCAAATTACAACACTTATGTATTCGCGAGTGCTACCTCTGGCAGTTATGCAATTGCTCTACCTGTCAGTTCTGTCCCTCCTGATGGCACATTTATTAATGTAACTAACTCATCATCCAGCACTTCAGCAGTAACAGTGACAGTATCGGGCACAACCGTGGCAACTATTCTAGCAGGAAATTCGTATACTTTCCTGCAAGAGGGTGTTACATTGAATTGGGTAACAGTATCCACTGGATCATTAGGTCCAACAGGTTACACTGGTTATACTGGATATACCGGTTATACGGGATATACAGGACCAGGAGTATCAATAGGAGGCTCAACCACGTCTGGAAACTTGGTAACAACCAACGGAACATCCAGCAATGTAACTGGACAGGCTAATTTAACTTACGGTGGAAATGCATTTTATGTATCGGGTGGAACATCTACAAACAATATCGGGTCATATGTTTGGGATGCAGCAAATGGAAATGCTAAATCAAATGCATTAGGGTTGTTTCAAAATTCAGGTAATAGCACTCAAGGTCTTTACACGAACAGTCCGTATTCATTTAATATTTTTACGGGCAATGGTAGCGGTGGTGTGAATACAGCTATGACAATCTTATCAAATAATAATGTAGGTATATTGTGTAACTCACCTGCATATACATTGGATGTCAATGGGACTGCGAGAATTGCTCGGAATTCTTTAAAATACGTTCAAGGGGCAGGTGTAATTGTAGATAATGCTACAACAATTGCGAATGAAGGATTTAGTATGACTTGGAATGCTGTAAATTCTGGAGGAGGTCATACTGAGATATTATCTGGCAAAGGTGCAGGGTCTGAAGGATTTGTAGATTTTTATACAGGATTAGCCGACAATTCTAATGCTGCTTCTTCCAATCTTACGATGACAGTTGGTTATCAAAAAGTTGGTATATTCTGCAATGCTCCTGCGTATACGTTGGATGTGAATGGTTCATCGAAAATAAATGGAAGTCTTTATCTTCAAAATAATCTTTATTTGGCAGCAAACACTTCAATCGGTCTAACTTTGAACTCGGGAACAGGTCAACCAGTACTTTTTGCTAATAGTGATAGTATATACATTCGCCCTAATGGAGGAACAAATGGAGCAACGACAACTAATCAAACATATTTTGATACATCTGGAAACATAAACACTGTAAATGTTGTAACATCAGGAAATGTTGTAGTATCGGGAGCTATAACTGCACCAACAAATTCAAATCTTAATTTCTACGCGAATGGAGGCAGTTCCATGTATCTTCAACCAAATGGATTGTTTGTAGTTGCAAAAGGTCTAAATGTATATAGCAACTTATCAGTTCTTAGTGGAGATACAACGCTATCTGGTGCTCTCTATGCAAATGGTGGAGTATCTACTGTTGGAACTACTAGCGGATTCATAAGATTTACAGTTGCATCAAGTTCAAACTATATTCAGTCAGGAATAAGCAATGCATCAGGTTCTGCAGCACCACTTCTATTTACAACAATCAATGCAGGAACAGAATGGGCACGATTTGATTCCAGTGGAAACTTTGGAATAGGGTGCAATTCACCGGGTTATAAATTGGATGTGAATGGAACTATTCGTAGTAGCGGCGGGACACTTGGAGTACTTGTTACAGGTCCTAATCCTTCAATGAGAGCTTCAAATGCAGGCGGTGCATATTGTGATGTTGCAGTTGCAAGTGCTTCAAGTAACTTTTCTACAGATGCTCTCTCAAATGACACAGTTATACGATCAAGTGCAAATTTGATGTTACAAAGTGCCGGAGGAAGTTCTGCAGTGTATATTAACACGTCTAATAATGTTGGTATTGGATGCAATTCACCGGCTTATAAGTTGGACGTCAACGGAACATTGCACGCAAGTGGTATTGCAACTTTTGGAAGTGCTTCAAATGGAATATTGAGAGTTGTAACTTCAAACAGCTCAAACTACATAACTACTTCATATGATACTGGTTCTTCAAGTATGCAAGCATTAGGTATTGGAAACTATGGAAGTCCTGGAAATACTCCTACGTATTTATTCGGTGTTAGTCCTTACGATTTTTCAGCAAAGAATGGATGTGTGATAGGAACGAATACTCAAATAGGCCCTTGGGTTGGAAACAATACACTTGCATCATTTGCACATTCAAACATGTTTGGAACAACCAATAACTATGCATTGTTACAGGGTTCAAATGGCGATACCTACTTGAATGCAACAACAGGATATGCCGTCCAAATAAGAAACAATAATAACACTGTCTCTTTATTCAATCAATATGGTCAATACAACTATGGTCCGTTATACTTGTTTGATAGTTGCCAGTTATATAGTAAAACAAGTGCTGTTGGAAAAACATTGAACTTATTCTGTACAACTGGTGACAGTGGTACCGGAACAGTAACAGGTCAGGGGCAGATGGTATGCTCTCATGCAGGAGGTGCTTGGTCAACAGAATCAGCGGCAGGTGATACCGTTTTCCGTGTCCCGAATGATGGTGGCAGAAGCAATGCATTGATGTTCCAAACCGGTCAGGGCAACTCGCAAATCTACATAGCAGCATCTGGAGCAGTGCGTATTGCAACATTAACAATCTCAAATGTAACCGGCACATCCTTGACATCTTCTACCACTCCTGCATTGAATGCCTCGTCAGGAGTGTATTACAACATCACGAACAGTGCATTTAGTGCAATCACTCTACCATCATCAAGCAGTATATTCACAGGAGCCTACTGGGTTCTGCGAAACAATACAAGTGCATATTTATCGGTAACAATCACGTATACATCTGGAAGCGGTATAATCTCTCCAATAGCAATTCCACCTGCTAACAGTGCTACGATTGCGTGGGATGGAACCAATTTTGATCTCTTCTAAGTTTAATGGCTACGAGTGTAACATCCAAGAGTCTTTCTGGATTTGATCCAAGAAGCGCTTTTCCTGGATGCGTACTATGGTTGGATGCTTCCCAAGAACTGGGTTCAAATGGGACATACATGAATACAATCACTGATAGAAGTGCTTCTGGCTATTCTATCACTGCTACGAATACCAATACAATCACATTGGCTACCAACTATCTGAATGGAAACCCGGTGTATAATTTTGGTAGTTATAACAGAGCAATAGTTCCAAACTTTAACTGGAATGTTAGTTTTACAGTCTTTTTTGTGACACAATTCAATGCTGGAGATTTTCTTTATGCACAATGGAATCCATCAATACCTGGATATACAAACTATGTATATCCTGGAAACTGGAATCTTATTGATATTGCCAATACATTTGGACCCAATGATTCGGTAATCGCACAAGGAACATCTGTTACTGGCTCTGGTTGGAATGTATTTTGTATAGGATATTCTGCAGGAGCAACAACCTGTTCTCCATACAGTGTGAATGGAACAATACGTACAACACAAACGGGAACTGGAACATCAACACAGATGGGATTGTATCCACTTTACATAAACGGTAATGGAAATGGAGGAGCGGACGTTGGTTATGTAGCAGAGATCATTCACTACAACCAGAACTTGACAGTGGCACAAGCACAGCAGGTAGAAGGCTATCTCGCATGGAAATGGGGATTGCAATTGCAAACAAATATGATTATTTCACCAACATCTATTCCCAATTGTATCTTATGGTTGGATGCATCCGATAGTTCTACAATAACATTAAGCAATTCATATGTAACTGCATGGACTGACAAATCTGGATATGGAGGAGCGTTAAACACTTCTTCAGGATCAAGTTATTATTGTACGTATTCTTCAAATGGATTGAATAATCTACCAAGTATTATATCAGGAAGTTCGTCAGTAAGTGGAAGATTGGTAGGTTCTTTTGGGTCTGTTGGTTCCTCTTCCAATTATACTATTTTTATAGTTTGGAACTTTAATGCTATCAATGGTCAAAATGGAAGACTACTCGGGTTTGCAGCTAGTGGTGGAGTTGATTATCAAAATGGATTTGATTTTAATCCTCAAAATTTAAATTCGCCAGTTGTATTTGTTTCAGAGGGAAATATTAGCGGTGCAACTATTAGTCCAAATTCATATACATCAAGTACTGGTCCAGTAGTTCTAACAATTAATGTAACTTCCAGTATAAATCTTAGTTTAAGAAGTTGGGGATTTGGAACACCTAACTTCCAACCAACTGCAAATGGAAATATTGTAGGTGCAAATTGGGGAGAAATGATAGTATTTAATAGTACTCTTACAACAGCACAACAGAAGAGAATACAAGGATATCTTGCAAAAAAATGGGCATTAACTCCACCAACTGTTTTTCTTCCGTTAAGTCATCCATATTCCACTCTTCAACCCTATAATCGTGGATTCACTCCATTAGATATTGATGGTTGTCAGTTATGGCTGGATGCTGCTGATAGTTCATCATTGATATTAAATGGCTCTAATGTAACTCAATGGAATGACAAATCTGGTAATGGAAATAATACAAACTTAACAGCTGGAACTCCTATTCTTACTACGAATGCAATCAATGGTAAATCAGCTATTAACTTTGATAGTTTATCTTGGTTTCATGGTCCTGCAGCGAATACAGGAACAACTCTTACTGCAATTGCAGTTGGAACAATGAATGGAAGCAATTCAAATGGAGCAACCAATAACTATCTTCGTATGGTAACATTTGCAGTTCCTGGTACAGATTTTAATACAACTCCAAATACGTGTGCAATTATACGAGATGGAACTAATAATGCAGTTGTAGCTTACCGTGCTAATTCATCAAAATCACCTGTCGGTATAAGTCTTGCTAGTCCTTTTGTAGCAGTCTCTGTATTTGATGGAACAAACCAAACTATGTATGTGAATGGATTATCTGGAACATCTAGTTCATCTACTGGAAACTTTGGATATACTCAATATGGAATAGGACATGATCCTGGTGGAGATGCTACACCTTGGAACGGGTATATTGCAGAAGTAATAGTCTATAATAGTGCAATTACAACGGCTCAACGACAACAATTAGAAGGCTACCTCGCATGGAAATGGGGAATCAACGGTCAAATACAAAGTTTTAATCCAACTTCTATTCCAGGTTGTTCGTTGTGGTTAGATGCTTCTGATTCTTCTACTATTACAACCAGCGGTTCAACTGTTACTCAGTGGAATGACAAATCTGGAAGAGGACTTTCTGCTACATCCAATACATACACAGGTATTGGACTTCCTACATACAACTCTTCTGGCACAAAATACGTTCAACTTGGTGAGAGTCAAGGACTTCTTGTAAATAATTGGGGTTATACAACTGGATGGTCTTGTTTTGTTGCTCTGAATACTGTTTCGTTAAATAATAGATGGCTTATTTCACCTTTTAACGGTGTTAGTAATGTTATGATGGGTATGAATGTAGATTCAAGTAAAATATGGCCGGCTTTATTACCTTCACCAGGTGCAGATGTTACTGGAAATCATATTGAAAATACAAATGCTGTGAATACAAACTCAAATGCTTTATTAAGTTGGTATCGTGATGGAGTACTGCGAACAAATAATACAACAAATCCAGGAGTTGCTGCAAATTCTACTTGTCCTCTAGGAATAGGAGGAAACGCTACTATCAATGATGCTCGGTCAGGAACGTACAATATATATGAAATTATTATTTACAATACAGCTCTTTCAACAAGCCAACGACAACAAGTAGAGACCTATCTTTCAAAGAAATGGAATATTTCACTTAGCAATACCAATTATTTACCAGTAAGTCATCCTTACCGTTCTTTGCCTCCATCAACTGTTGGGTTTAATCCAACTGGGTTATCAGGCGCGTTACTATGGTTAGATGCTGCAGACAGTTCGGCAATTGGGTTAAGTTCGGGTTCAAATATGTCAGTATGGTTTGATAAATCTGGAAATGGATATCATGCAATGGCATACTCAAATCCTGTTTACAGTTCAAGAGACAAACGTATCGTAGTGAATGGTGGAAACTACTTTTGGAATGCAGTTATGCCATTCAATTTGTCTGCAAGAACAATCTTTATCGTATTTGAAGAAGGGCCACTAAATACAGGTGCTCGTGGAATTATGGGATTTATACCAAATCCTTCAAACTCAGGGTATGACTATTCAACGAACAATTCAATGACAATAGAATCTAATAATGGTATACGATTTTATCAAAACGGTAACTATTCACCCTATGATATGGGAACAAATCCATTACCGAAGGGTATATATTGCGATACATTAAGCGGAAGCACAGGATACGGACTTATAAATGGAAGCGTTCAAAGAATATCCACAGCATATACAACATTTGGAACAAGTGTAGGATATGACATTGCAGCTCGTTGGGATGTAAACAATGCAACAACACCCCATGCTTTTGGAATATCTGGTTACTTTTACGAGATTCTTATTTATAATTTTGCTCTTACAAGAACACAACGTCAGCAAGTAGAAACTTATTTAGCATGGAAATGGGGATTACAGGGAACTTTGCCAATGTATCATCCAGGGTATTCTGTCCCTGCTGCCAATAAAATAGCTTTTTTTACACCATTGCAAATCTCAGGACTTTCCTTGTGGTTGGATGCTTCTGACAATTCTACTGTATATGCTGATACATCATTTACGACAACTGCTACATTAGGAGCAGGTGCTAATGGTTGGAAGGATAAAAGTGGAAATGGAAGAAATATGACTGCTAACTCTACGACATCATATGCTCTTTATAATGGACGTCCTTCAATAAAGTTTGGTAATAACTATTTTTCTGTTTCAAGTTCAGTTGATTTAACACAGCTTACAGTATTTATTGTAGTACTGTCGCAAGGTTCAACAGACAATCAAACAGTATTTACAGCAGCGCCTAATTCAAGTTCATATAGTGATTATAACAGCACATCAGCATTTGGATTTTTTTTGGATACATCAAGTACGAATAAGGCAAGATTTCATGGTGGTCTTCAGAACTCCACGGTAGCAAATGACGTTATACCTGCAGGAACAACTGAACGATTTCCGATAAATATTATGTCTTATACTGAAACGAGCAATGGAACCTTAAATTCATATATAAGCGGTGCTACAGGTTCAACTGTAGTAGGTGCATATTCAAGAACAAATGGATGTTTAGGATTTTCAGTTGGAGGAGATTACAACAATAGTACAACTGTTAACTATTCGTCATCACAGGCAAATGTATTTGAAATTATTGTATATAACACTGTTCTAACATCAAGTCAAAGACAACAAGTAGAAGGATATCTTGCATGGAAATGGTCGTTACAATCAAATTTACCATCCTCTCATCCTTATTACTCTATACCTCCTTCTCTCCAATATACATCTCCTTTTAATCAATTAACATTTAATCCAAAACAAATCTCAGGTCTTACAGTTTGGTTGGATGGTGCAGATACCAGCATTTCATCCATGACACTAAGTGGAAATTTAATAACTACTTGGAAAGATAAGTCAGGAAACGGTAACAATGCTACTGCCGTAGGTTCTGGTGCAACGTTAACTTCTTCAGGCGTGCTATTTACCGGAACCGGATATTCTGTAAACTATACATGTAGTCCAACGTATGAAACGGCGTTCGTTGTGTATAACATAACTGCTGCTACCTATTCAAACTTTGAAACATTAATAGGATGCACTGTAAGTGCTGGACGTGAAACTGGTCTTAAAGATGGAACTGCGTACTTTGGCATGGTAAGATCCCATGTAGGATGGTTAGCAACCTTACCAGTGAATGTTGGAGCATTGACACTTGCAGAATCATTCGTCAATAATGGAACAACCTATGTCGGTGTAAATGGAACATACAGTTCTAATGTAAGCGGAACATTCTCAAATGGAACTACATTTATCGGAGATAACTATGATAAAAACCTCAAAACATATGGCTATATAAATGAAGTCGTTATATACAACTCGGTATTGACATCATCGCAAATACGAAAAGTAGAAGCTTATTTAGCATTAAAATGGGGACTCCAGGGAATATTACCATCATCTGATCCTAACTATTACCCAGCACTTCTTAATCAAATAGTATTTGCACCATCACAAATCTCAGGCCTTTCATTGTGGTTGGATGCTGCCGATGCTTCTAGCATAACATTAAATGGTTCAACTGTAAGTCAATGGAAAGATAAGAGTAGTAATGGTTTTTCATTTACTCAATCCACATCTGGTAATCAACCATCCTATATATCAAATGCTCAAAATAGCAACAATCTTATACGATTTTCAAGTGCAAGTAGTCAATATTTAGGTGGTTCAACGAGTGAATTATTGGGTTCAAACTCTATCACAGCCTATGCAGTGTTCAAATATACCGATACCACTTCTGGTGGATATATATTTGCAAGGTCATTGTATGGAGGTGCAGATGGAAGAATATTGTTTGGAAGAGATGCAGGAAGCCCTGCTACACTTCATTGGGGAGCTGTTCTTTCTAATAATGCAGTTGGATATGTTGATTATAGTGATACTTATACTTCCGGTGCTTACAGAGTCTATGGAAGCGTGATAAATAGATCAACTGGTTATGGAGTAGCCTATCAAAACGGAACATCCAATGGATCGATAACATTTACTCCAGACTCCAATGCATATGCAACTAGTTACAACATGATTGTAGGAGGATACGATAATAGTAGTGGTAATATTTCACCTCCTCAATCGGGTCTATATTTGAACGGTGATATCTGTGAGATTGTAATTTATAAAACAGCACTAACGGATTCTCAAAGACAGCAAGTGGAAGGTTATCTTGCCTGGAAATGGGGATTGCAAAGTTCTTTACCATCCACACATGCATACTACAAGGCTGCTCCAGGATTATACACTGTATCATCCAAAATTCCAACTTCTATTCCCCAGGATGCATATTCTTATTTAATCTTGGATGTATCAAGTAGCGATTCAGGTGCATTACCTCAAACTGTAACCACAAATGGGAGTGTTACATACACCACGATTGCAGGTAAGATGTGTGCCTATTTCAATAACTCATTTTCCAATTATTTAAGTCTTCCCTTTACACCGAGAACAACTCTGACCATCTGCTTCTGGTTATATGCAATTGATAGTGGTGGTTACACTGCAGTGTCTATTACAAATTCAAGTTTCAATCCAAGTCTTCAAGTAGACTTACCTAATTCAACTACTACTCAGATTCCAACTGCTATGCCCAGTCAGTGGACAAATGTTCCAAGCGGAGCATACGGAGGTCCTGGTCAATGGGCACATTTTGCAATTACGGTGAATTATACAACCTTTGTAGAACAGCTCTATATCAATGGTTCATTAGTATCAACTGCTACGGGCACAGGTGCAACAGGTATTGCTCAGACTCTTTTTGTTCTAGGAAGGTCAGGAGATAACGGCAGAGCGTTCTACGGTTATCTACGACAGTTCCTATTTTATCCAAGAATACTCAGTGCTTCTGAAATAAGTGCAATTTACACCAATACTGCCTAAGCCTTCTCAACATGGAACGTGATAGACGTGTAGTCCAAAGAATACGATAGTTTCATTCCTGGCAATTTGGCCTGTAACAATGGCACATCATCTGAAATAGGATGCCCGAGCACATACGTCATGTAATCGTAGAGACCACGAGTCTGTCCGTCGGAACATTTGGAAGGAACATTGATTGAAATAGTCAGAATAGGATAGACTGCAGGAAATCCCAACTTTGCCCATTGGTATAAATTGTTAGTAATGGTAGTTGAATCTGGTGTCACAAGAATAGACAATGCCTGTTTGTCTTGTGCTTCCTTTTCAGTAATCGTATTCACAGATGACACAAGGTCATCCAAAGTCATGATGTAAGGAGATGGTGCAGGTGCAGGTGCAGGTGCAGGTCCTGTATATCCAGTGTATCCCATTGGTCCAGTCATTCCAGTATAACCAGTTGGTCCTGTGTATCCCGTATCTCCAGTAAATCCAGTAAATCCTGTTGGTCCAGTAGTTCCAGTAAATTCTGTTGTTCCTGTTGGTCCTGTTGGTCCCGTGCTCATATTTGTAAGATAAAACGGGAATAATATGTAAATGTCGATATTCCTCCCATTTTCGTTTGGGAAAAGGTCGGACAATACTTCAAAAGCATTTTATTATACAGGATCCGATCAGACATTTAATTATGTTGGAGGATTTACATATACGGTTTACGCCTGGGGTGCTGCTGGTGCAAACTCTAGTGGAGGAGCTGGTGCTTATGTTTCGGGAGTATTTGCACCTTCAACTTCTGGAAGTGCTACGATTATTGTAGGTCAATGTGGAAATACTGGAAGTTACTCTTCCTATGGAGGTGGAGGAATAGGTAGAAACGGAGGTGGAGGTGGAGGTGGAAGATCATCACTCATGATTGGGACAAGTGATATTGTAACCGTAGGAGCAGGTGGTGGAGCAGGAGCAACGGGTGGATACGGTGGTGCATCATATTCAAATGGCGTTTTCACATCGGTTGGTGGAGATGCGTCTGGTGGTGATGGTCGTGGTGGAGGTGCTACAATGACTTCGGGTGGAGCTGGAGGAAGTGCATATTATATAAATGGTGATAGCGGTCAACCAGGTAGTTTTCATCAAGGAGGATTAAGTGGTAACTATACTGGTTGGGGAGGTCAATCAGGTGGTGGTGGTGGATATTATGGTGGTGGAGGTGGTGGAGGTTCTGCATTGAACGGACCAGGTGCAGGTGGTGGAGGGTCTTCCTACATCAACACCAACTATTTCAGTTGTATTGCTGCGGCTCAAAGCAGTTCAGTCCCTACAGCATCTTCGTTCACCGGAGTAATTCAAGCACTTTATAACTCTGCAGGATATACACCTGCAAAGGCAAGTGCTGGAAATACAGGTCATGGATTGATTATCATAGTACAGAATACACCTGTATTCAAACCCACGTATTTGCCTGGGTGTGTGTTGTGGTTGGATGCGTCTGATATAAATGCAGTATCCTATACTGGAACAGCAACTCCAACTCCTGGTAGCAACTACACATTATACACTTACACTGGTAATGGTACAATTACATTTGGAGCAGGTGTTACAGTAGATTACCTTATTATTGCAGGCGGTGGAGGTGGTGGGTATGGTTCTGGTGGTGGAGGAGGAGCAGGCGGTGTTGTAACTGGAACATCGTTATCTGTTTCTGCAGGAACCTACACTATAACAGTCGGTGCGGGTGGAACATCGGCAACAAACGGTGGAAACTCTTCCTTTTCAGGATACGGAACAACTGCGATTGGAGGTGGAGCAGGTGGTTCTGGTGGAGGAGGTGGAGCTAATGGAGGTTCAAGTGGTGGTGCTTCAGGAGCAAACAACGGATTTAACCAAAATCCAGGAACACCTACATCAGGCCAGGGTAATAGCGGAGGTTCTACACAATCACCATGGAATAACGGTGGTGGTGGAGGAGGTATAGGAAGTGCGGGTCAAACGTATTGGCAACCAACTTATTTTGGTAATGGCGGTTCTGGATTACAATACACTGCTATCACTGGTTCAACGTCTTATTTCGCAGCAGGAGGAGCTGGGTCAACAGGAACAGCAGTGAATGGTGGAGGAGCAGCGGGTGGAGGAGCAGCAACAACATACGGTTCTGGTGGTGGAGGTAATGGTGCTGGAACTGCAGGAACTGGAGGAGCAGGATTTCAAGGAATAGTATTCTTGAAAGTTTATACGCCAACTACCGTTTCAACATGGGCTGACAAGAGCGGAAATGGAACCAACTTCACACCCTATTCCACGTATAGCAATGCAACTGTTTTGAATAAGTATCAAAACAATCTTGATGTTCTAAACTTTTCAGGAGGTGGTGTTTACCAGTCCGCTGCTTCTAAAGCAGTGTATCCATTGGATTGTTATGCAGTTGTTGCTTTAAAGGATACTACTACTGTATGTGATGTTATTGCTATTGGAGCAACAAATACAGATAACTTCAATAGTTTAACATTTGGTGAAAATACTACAAGTCGTTGGCAAAACGGTTCTACAAATGGTACTAGACTTATTACTAGTCCTTCAAATGAACAAACTACTGATTTTTTGATTATGAACTGGTCTCTTAAAGATTCAAACTATGTTCTTCAAAGAAATGATGTTCTTCTTACTCAGTCAAGTTCGTATACATATACTTTAACTTCCGGTTCAATATTCCAAATTGGTTATAGACAAACATATACAGGTTATGCTCCTACACCAGACCATCCACTAAAAGGATACTTGGCTGAAATAATAGTCTATAACAATCAATTGAATTCTTTAAATCGTCGTCAAGTGGAAATGTATTTGGCATGGAAATGGGGAATCGGATCACCATACAGTACCTTTTCACCGAACAATATTGATGGTCTTAAATTATGGTTAGATGCAGGAGATACTTCCAGCGTTTTATTAAGTGGTTCCAACGTAAGCCAATGGAATGACAAATCTGGAAACGGGTTTAATTTAATTCAATCTGGAGCATATGCATTGCCAACGTTTAGCAACAATGGTGTATATTTTAGCAATTCAACATTAGCACGAGGAATAACACCAACTGCTTTTGTAACAGCGGGACAGATTTGTACTACGTTTATAGTAGCAAATGTATCTGCAGGTAATAATATTTTATTTTTAGATGGTTCTGGTGATGGAACAAATAGATACGGTATTTGGACTGGTACAAATAGTTTATTCTTTGACTCTGGTGGTGTAGCAAATCCAAGAGCAAGTGCTTCCTTTACCTATTCATTTGGCACCACAAACATATTCCGAACAGCAAGATATTTGGCTTCTCCATTAGATATATACTTCAACGGTACAGCCCAAACTGTAACAGTAAGTGGTAATTATTATGGAGTAGGTAATATAGTCAATATAGGTATAGGTCAAGGTCCTACTACTGTTGGAACAGTCTATGAAATAATACATTATAACACATATTTAACATCTAATCAATGTCAACAAGTAGAAGGATATCTTGCATGGAAATGGGGACTCTATTCTAACCTTCCATCCACCCATCCAAATCGGTATACATTCCCTAAAAGTTTACCATATTCACCATTAGTTATTCCTGGTTGTATGTTGTGGGTTGATGCTGCAGATGCTTCTACTATTACAGTAAGTGGTTCAAATCTAACAAAGGTAAAAGACAAGAGTGGTAACAATGTTGATTTAGGTACTGCTTCTGGATTTACATATCCTAATAATAGCTTCAATGGAAGTTATCCATCTTTCTTTAACTCAAATACAACAGGGCAAGTTGGTTCAAATGCTTCTTTTACATTGCCAAATAACTTTACTGTAGCCTTTGTAGCTCAAAGAACTGTAGGAGTTAATAATGGACAAGCAGGATTTATATTTAACTGTGGTGGTTCTGATCCAACATACAGAGCATATATTTGGGATCCAACAAGTAGCAACGTATATTACTCAAGTCAACAAACTACAAATGCCCCTTCAAGTAATGCAACTATAGCAATTGTAAATTTTTCAAGTTCTTCTTACTTTTATGGAAATGGGGTTAATGTTGCTACATCTACAGGAAATCCTGTTCAATACACATCAACCGGAATTCAAGTTTTCCTAGGAAATAGTAACGGTGGAGGACATTGTTGTGAATTTATAGTATTCAATGGAACACTCACAACCAGTCAACAACAGCAAATAGAAGGCTATCTTGCTTGGAAATGGGGATTGCAAACGAGTCTTCCGTCAAGTCATCCATATTATAAAGCTTCTCCATAACCACGTTCTTATATTTTTAAGATAAAACGCCAATAGTAAGTAAATGTCGTTGTTCCTACCATTAAGTTTGGGTAGCAGGT
>Ga0208250_1000347_pt1 | contig 14561 bp, 29 predicted proteins | sample CryBogCBE18Aug09_FD_184557 | JGI IMG/M metagenome (GOLD analysis project Ga0208250, IMG submission 184557) | Freshwater microbial communities from Crystal Bog, Wisconsin, USA - CBE18Aug09 (SPAdes) (version 2) | ecosystem: Environmental > Aquatic > Freshwater > Lake | place: Crystal Bog... | reverse complement strand
CATGCTTGAAGCGTTTTCCCTCTGTCGCATAGGGCTTCAGAGTGTCGATCTCGCGTGAAGGTTCTAGTTTACCTGCCGTTAATACTATCGATCGAGGGAAGAGCAGGTCATCTTTCCGCAGCGAATTAGCCGAGACATAGTCCGCAATCTCTTGTATGAGCAGTTTTGAGAGGGTTACAGAGCGTTTTCTGCCCGATTTGGTGGCATCGATGACCTTGAATCGCTCGCCCTCGTTGTACTTCTTGCCTAGTTCACTGACTCGTCGCTGAATGAACACCTCGCCAGAGTTGAAATTGAAATCCTTTACCCTGAGTTCTGTAGCCTCACCGAATCTCACCCCAGAGAGCACGAGCATCGTGGCAAGTAACTTCGAACCACGCGTCGGGAGATGGACAAGTATCTTCTTAAACTCGGCAGGTTCAAGGACATTCTGCAAGTCTGGCTGGTTAGCCTTGATCTTGATGCCATGAATGGGATTGATGGGGATCTCTTCATTCTGCACCAGAGAGCCGAAGGTTGAGCCCAGACACGCCTTAACCTGCACCAGAGTGGCTGGCTTGGCTCCCTCAAGTCTGAGGTCATTAAGTAACTTTCGAATCTGGCGGGTAGATACATAAGTTACTTCATTTGAACCCAATCGATTTCGAACATATTTTCGAAATGTAATCTCGTAATTCTTCTTGGTGATAGGCATGAGGTTAGCAGTCCGAATCCACTTATCGAAGTATTCGGATAGGGTCATATTTGCCTCAGAAGGCTTGCCAGTGCCCAGAATCTCGGCACGAGTACCAGCAGACTTAGCCTGAGAATACGAATCCCATGTGCCAGCAGAGAGGCGTTTTTTGCCCTCTCGGTAATAAGCGGTAAACCGCTTACCGCGTTGTACTACATAAGCCATAAGCCACCCTCCCTCAGAGTGTTACTGGTTAGTACCTTACTCGCCAGTAGAAAGTTAGTCAAAAGTATGGGTATCGAGTTACATAGAGAACCCAGAACGGTGGACTTACTGGTCGGCGTTGCCGTTCCAGAAGTCGGGATTGTAGGACTTATTGATTGGGTCATTGATGAGATCAGACCAATCACAGATGCAGTCCAAGCGGTTGCTTGAACAGTTAGGACAACGATAACGATCTCCCCTAAAGAGATCTTCTAAGTAAATGGTCACTATTCCTCCTAGTGACTTGGGGCGTAGTCTGGCTACGATTCCATGACAGGTTTAGGCAATGTCTACATCGTTATACCTCCACTACCTGAGTAGTGATGAGATCGTAGGCATCAGTGAATGCCTCCACGATCGTGACACCACTGCCTACTGCGACAGTCCTCTCCTTCTTGTCGGTGAGGTTGACCACGATGCGATCAGACATAACTGTTACATCGATCTCGTACTTACTAGCACTTCTTGCCATATTAGTTTCCCTTGCTCTCTCGTTTAGTTATCCATGTATCGATTGTTGACTTACTCCACAGAGGTTTGTTGCCGATCTGTAGATCTGGCTCTGGAAGGGTGTTTCGCTTTCGATGCCTGTATATCGTGTCGTACTTGAGACCCGACAATTTTGCGATGTCGGTATATGTAAGCCATTCGCTCATGCTTTAGTACTCTCCTAAGATTGATCTTCATTGGTTATATCTCGCTTATCTATGTATTCTAGAAATTGATCTAAGATCTTTGTTAGATCATCTACTGAGTGCTCGGTGAACCCAAGCAGGATCTCGATCACTTTCATAAGCCCCCAGATAATCATCTCTGGCTCTATGTCATTCTCTGAGAGAACGCGATCAAGATGATCGTTGGCTAGGTACTCCTTGATCTCTGGCGGTAATCCGTCTAGTCGCTCTGCCTCTACCTTGAAGCCACGAGCCACCTTGATGAATTCGCTGGCGATGAGGATTGACTTGCGTAGTTCTATTGCCTCTTGATTCATAGTTACTCCTTACCTTTGCAGTTAAAACATATCCACATAACATTCTCTTGATTGTGTTCGATAAACTTCCCAGAAGTAATTAGCCCCTGCTGACCGCATTGATCGCAGGTATCTAATTGATCTGGTGTTACTCTGATTAGTTCTACATAACCCATTACGCCACCTTTCCTGTCTTTACATACTTGTGTAAGTAATCTTTATTTTTCTTGCTGGTTCTGATCTTGTGGCAGTAAGCGCATCGCACTACGCATTTGCCGATTTCTTTCTGCAATTTGATCAATGGAATACCCTCTTGAATGCCGAGAGAGATATCGAATGACTTGCGCCCTCTAACATGGTCGAAGTCCAACCCTCTGATGTCTGCGTTGCCACAGTCCACGCATGGGTTCTCGGATTTGTACTCAGCAACATAGGCTTGAAGTACTGCACGCCTCTTTGCCTTTGCATACTTAGTCTGCTTGATCATCACCTTGTGATTGTCGGTGTAGTGATCGTAACTAGATTTCTTCTGGCACGACCTGCACTGAGTCTGCAATTTATCAGGTCGTGCACTATTGCGATTGTAAAGATGTCGAGCCTTGTAGCGATTGCACTTGAAGCATCGCTTGGTCGTTGCTTTCATTACGCCACCTTTCGTCTATTGCGTGATACATAGAGTGGAGAGTTGTAACTCTTTCCGTAGTACATCTTTCCTCCCCATATTCCATATATCTGTGTTTGACTCTCTGCATATTCGGCGCACTGATTAAGTAGTGGACATCTCTTGCAGACTTTAACTGCTTGTTGAATGTCTCTTCGAATCTCGAAGTTATTATCAGGAAAGAATATCTCTGGGTCAATTTGAGCGCAGAGTTGTGTGCCGTCATATGGTGGTTGCAATTAATAGCCTCCTAAGCAGTCCTTGCCTTTGGTGTGAAGTGGTAATGCGTTCTGCATCTCGTAGAGCGTTGGTGCGTAGAGCATAGACTTACAGGCAGAGCATTCATAGTGCCACTCCTCTGCCTGTGCATCGTATTGAAAGCCCTTGTCATTCATGCGTTTGCTTTTTCATTAGTGACTTTACTGAGAAGATCTGTGATCTCTTGTTCACTCACTGGCTCCCAGCCTTCACCTTCATCGTACTGCCATTGATCAAGGAGTTCTAAAAGAGCAACTCGAATGACATTGAGTTCTGGCGCTGTAAATGGCGTATTGAGATCATACGCATTAGTGCAGGTCTGACACATTTCTGTGCGATCAACTAATTCGTTTACTTCATAACCACAGTTTGAACAGGTCATGTCATGCTCCTATCTTTACGAAGTTGTGTGATTGAGTTTCAATTAAATCTCCCTCTACTACAGATATGTCAGAGAGGTTGAGTGTCTTGTACTTCATGGTGTGAGGGTTGCTAGGAGTCGTGTAGCCCACGATGAACCTGCGACCCTGAGTGCCTACAACTATGCCGTTGCGTAATCTGCCATGCGCTTGAATCCAGACCCAGTCATTAACCTTTAGGTTGTAGGGCTGAGCCATTACTTTACCCCACACTAGATTTCCTGCTAACTCGTTAAGCACTGACTTGTGATCAAGAAGAACCGCCTCAATATCGATGCGCTTCTTGGCTTTGTTGGTTGTCTGCTTGTGCGAGGTAGTCTGGAAGTTGTCAACGATGAATCGATCATCGCCCCAGAGATGACCAAGTACTTCTGGCTCTACATCGAGATCTCGAATGCGCCATGAGTATGCCGAGTACTTAGTCTCTGTTTGCCATTCTCCACGATCTGATAGAGACATCGCTTTGTGATCATCGAAGTATCCACAGTGACCATTCTCAAGAACATATGCCCAACTCATTGTGATCTTACGAATGATGAGTTGATGACCTTTATAGGTCTCTTCGGTATATGAGATATCTGAGCAACGAATCTCTGCAGTGTTGCCTATATTCCTACGATTAACCCATGACCCGTACCAGACCTTACCTACCTTGTCTGAGTACTGGCTCTGGTTCTCGTAGTAATCCTTCAACCGCTTTAAGTAAAATGAATCTGTCATCGCACCATATCCCTTGCTTCTAGAACCTTCTCTACTAATACCTGCATGAGTGATAGGTCGAGATCGAATCGGTAAGTAGGAACATACTCACCCTGCTCGTTGCGCTTGTTACGGCTTGAGAGTTCAATCCCGTCAACTCGATTACCGATGATTGTCCGAAGAGAATCTTTGACTGCCTTAGCAACGCGATCAGCACGCTCTTGTAATTCGCGCTCTAATCTTTGGCGTTCCTCTCTCTGTTTGCGCTCTACCTCAAGGCGAATGCGCTCAGCCTCTTCTTCTTGAGTCCAGCGTTCCTCTAGAGAGGAGTACTCAGCCACAATATCCTGAGGTCGAGAGACCCAGTAGAGAGTGTTACCGAATGAATCTGACTTCACCAGATAGCCCACAGAACGAGAGCCCTGAGGGGCTGGCTTGAAGGTCGCATCGTTAGGGTTCTCTGATCGATAGACCTCGTATGCATACTTATCGAGACTGACTAACTCAGCCTTAGATAGATCTCGGCGTTGAGCCTTTGCTGGATTCTTCTTATCTGCTGAGGAGTAATCCCATGAAGGAATTACTCCATACTTGATACCGACCTTGAGTTCTGCTTGCTTCACTGTTTGCTCCTTACGCGTTAGTTAATCTGCGAGAGATCGCGTACTTAACGATCGCTCTTGCCATTGTGATGAGATCAAGAGGGTTAGCAACTACTGCACCGATCTCACAGTTGTGAGCCTTCTCAGCAGTAAGCACTACCTCTTCATGCTTCTCTGGAATATATGCGAAGGCAGTCAATACTTTTGACTGACCCATGCGCTTGATTGCATCTTCGTTTGCATCTTGATTGCCGTACCACTCGCCGTCAGTGATGATGAAGAAGATTTTGATCTTGCGATCACTCTCAGCAAGCAACTTTGTTGCATACTTGATCGCTTGATCTGGCTCTGTGCCACCGCCACTGAATGCATCTCGAATCTGAGAATTAGATTTCTCACTAGCGCGATACAGGACATGAGTTTCATCGCAGAATGTCAGCACTGTTGTGCTGGCATCGATACGATCAAGTGCTCGCTTGATTGCGTACATTGCACGATTAGCGTTAGCGATCTTGCTCCCTGTCATTGAGCCAGAGTTGTCGATAGCGATCACGCATTCGATGTCGGTAGCATCTTCACGACCCTCATTCCATTGATCGAAAATCGTGTCAAAATCATCGCCACGCATATAGCGACCAACACTCAAGCGACCAGCGTTCTCGTATCTATCCCATGCAGGTTCGAATGAGGCGCGAAGGCGTTCGAGTTCACGACCGAATGATCGTGATGCTTCAACCGTCACTGAGTCGGGCATGATCTCGCTATAGCGAGCACGCTCTGGCTCTTGTGAGTTGTTTGATGTGAGAGTTGGCTGACCACTGATCACTCGAAGAATGTCATTGATCTCCTGAGCCACACCAGACTCGCTAAGAATCTGATCGAGCACTGTAGAGATCATCTCACCAGCACTAGCCCCAGCATCGAGTGACGGCTCTGGCTTGCTTTGATCTGAATCTGAATCTGTATCCCCTGAATCTGAATCTGAATCTGAATCGGGAGTTACTTCATCGCTCTGATCATCGAAGTCAGACCAATCGATGTCCTCTGCCTTGATCTCTGGGAGATCGTCATCGAGATCATCTGGCTTGTTATTGAGACGATCGCGCTCCTTCTCCTGCTGGCGTGGTGGCACTGGGCGAGAGTCGACTGATGACTCGATGCCCTGCTGAGGGCGAGCACCATGACCGCATGGGTCGATGACTTTGACTGGTGTGCCTTCGCCTTCACCATTGACTGCCTTGTACTTTGGTGTACCAGTCTCATCACCATTGCCACCCTCACTCTTTGGTAGCAGGTTGTAGTACTGCTCAATGAGTTGTAATCCGCGCTCTGTATCTGTTGGGAATACGAGAGTGCGATACTCATTGATAATCGCCTTAAACTCATCGATCTTATCTTGATGAGGATAGAGAGCACGCGACTGCTGGCGAATCTCGACAGGTAGATACCTGCGACCGCATAGCAATGGATAAGAGTTCTCGAACACCTCTGGGTTGTTCTTGAAGTGAATCAAGATCATCGAAGTGAACCACGCGACTGTTGAAGGGTACTTAGCAGTGAAGAATGACTCGATGCGCTGATCTTCTAACGCATTGAATGCAGTCCACCACTTGTTAGCAATTACTTGCTCAACGAGATCGCTACCTTCTCGGCTGGTGTACAAGATGTGACTGACCTCGTGAAGATCAAGCCCCTTGATGCTTGCGATCGACTCAGGTGTATCAAGTTCACCGATCTCATTAGCATTGAAGTAGACATCACTAGCCCCAGACCATGCTGGGGCTTTGATTGATGCGCTCTCAACCTTGACTGTCACTGGTCGGAATGTGAAGGCAGAGTTCACACGAGAGAAGAAGCCAGTGAAGCGTTCGATACGCTGGCGTTTAGCCTCTTGTGCCTTCTGATCTTCTGTTAACTCTTTGAGTGCATCGAAGATTTCTCCGAGATCAGTTACATTGATCTTGTCCATGTGTTACTCCTTAGACTGTTGCGTACTGAGTTGTTACTGCATCTTGATCGATGCCTAGATCATCTTTGATATTGAATGATGCGCCCTCAAGAAGCATCTTGACTGCTGGGCGTTCTTCATCAGAGAAGTTGTTAGCGAACACTTCGCACGCTAGATCGAAGTTCAATTCTTTCGCTACTAATTCGAAAGTCTTGAGAATGCGTGGAGTGATTGGTGTTTCGAAGATCGTTGACTTGCTCGCCTGACCGAGATCAACGCCACGAGATTGAGAACGCATACCGAATGCGAGATCAAGAAGAGACTCTGACTTGATGATCTTGCTCTCGATAGCGCGATCGTATTCGTAACGCATCTTGAGTTGGAAGCGATCAGCCCACGACTCAGAGAGAGGTTGTCGACCTCGGTACATTGGATTCCAGTCAGCGATCACGATGAGATCTGGGTGAGCATGAACCACTTCGTAATCTTTGGCAGTGAGCGTGAGAGTACGGCGATGATCAAGGGCTGGGTGGAAGAAGAATTGAGCATTCTTTGCGAGTTGATCGATCTCACCAAGATTGAGAACACCACCATTGCGCCAGACTTCGACATAGACCGAGTCAACCCATTCGAGTTTGCCGTCACGCGATACCCAGTTGCCCTGCAACTCGTTAGCACTGAGTGCTGAGTTAGAAGGTAGATCGACATAAGGCAGACCGCGCTGGCTTGCGTAGTACTGAGCGAATGATGTCTTACCAGTACCAGCATGACCAGCGTTGAGGATATTGATCTTGTGCTTGCGAGCGAAGTCTGCGATCTGTAGACCAGAGATACCGAACCAGTTGCGATCGATGTAGTGCTCTTGAGATTCAAGAGTTGGAATTAATTGATTGAGTGGATTCACTTATTGCTCCTTAGTTGTAGTCGGGTGTTGGTACTTCTGGGTTCTTGATTATTGCCTGTGATACATCAGAGAGATCATCAAGTGATTGTGCGATGTCTATGAATGCGTTGTGCTCTTCGCATCGCTTGTCGATAATGATCTGCAATTTATCGAGTGCTGATTCAAGCGTTGCGATGATGACTGCTGGTGCACCTTGCTCGTTGGCGAAGTCGAGAGACTTAGCAAGCATTGCGCCCATGATGCCGAGTTCATCTAATTCGAATTCGTACATTTAATCCTCCTCACTTATCCACGCATTGAGTCGTAGTGAGTTCACGATCTCCCATGCAAGGGCTGATGATGACCCACGAAACTCGACACCTTGAGGGAGTGTGATCTCTGGGTTGTCTCCGTCATTGATTGCTTTGATTGCCTCGATCGCTGGCGCGACCATGACTTGAGGCACTGGTGGATAGCAATTCGATGAGAAGTGAATTGCGATCTGTTGTTCGAGTTCCAGTACAAAATTGCCCGATGCGAGATCGGTAGCGAAATTAGAGCCCATTGGATTCTTCCTCTTCTAGAGTTTGGCGTAATAGATTGATATCGGGAGTAAGGACAGAGTCGAGCCAGACCGCGAAGATCGTGGCTAGAGTGCAGGAGATAAGAAGGAATAGGAACACTTACCAGACCGCCCTTCTAACGATGCCCTGATGTTTGCTGGTAGTAACTGAGTAGCGGATTGCAGGTATCTCCCAACCATTGGCGTGATGCCAAGCGATCGGAGTTCCATAGGAGTAGACGATGAAGTCTGGCTTGTGATCTTTCAGAAGTGCCACGACATCGCTCTGCAAGCGACCTGTGTGCAGATATTTGCCCTCCTGAAAGTAGATACCAGCCATTGAGTTGGCTTTGAATGGCTGACGGTTGAATATGTACTCACCAGCACCAGAGTTGGTAGTGCTCTTGCCTTTGATTTCTGTATAGCGTGTTGTCATTTATTTCCCTCCCACTTTAAGAGTGTGCAGATTCTTTGATCTGCGACTTGGTGGCACTTGCCATAGACAGGGTGATGCGTGGCAATGAATGCCATGCCACCGATCAATAGTGCTGAGAAGATCGCGCCTAGTGCTTTCATTAATTGACCTCCGTATTGTCGTAGTCGATGATCTCAACCTCAACACCAGCAGGACAATGCGTTACTTCTGCAACGCCACCTGAAACTGTGATGATGATCTTGCTCATGCGCTCACCTTCTCTGGTGCTAGTTGATTGATGAGGAATGCATAGAGAGAAGGTGCTACTGATTGGCGTAGCACCTCTAGATCGTTGTCGATGTTATTGAGTTCCATTATTTGCCCTCCTGTAATAGTGCTGAGTACTGCTCAAGAAGAGTTCTGCCGTCTAGTGGGTGCTTGTACTTAGCGAAGCGCATAAACTCGTTGCGCTGAATGCGTGATCGATTGCCGAAGATAGTGACTGATAGGCGTTCGATCATTGAGTCGAGAACCTTGATCTGTTCATCGGTTGTGCAATGAGCGCGTTCCCATGCGAATGCCTGAGCGATGCGAGCCTTGTCTGTTGTGAGAGCCATGATTACGCCCCTTTCACGATCTTTGCGATATTGAGTGACTTGATGAAATTGATCTCGAAGCCCTCTGATCGGGTCGAGAAGAAGCGAGTGCCGTCTGCTAGAAGCAGGTCGATGAGTTGAGGCGAGATCACGCCTTTGGCAACGATCTTGCCGTTGGTATCGATAAATACCTTTGATTTCATTGGATTTGCCCTTCGTGTATAGATAGCACCAGATTGCTATCAGAACCGCCCACAAGTGGATTGTGAGCAGTTCTGGTGGCAATTAGTTAGGGGCTGGTGTCACTGTGCTGTCGGTCGGATTGATTACCGCCTGCACCATTGCTGGCAGTCCATGACCAGCCCCACTAATTCTGAGTTCTCTATGTAATTCGATACCCCTGATACGAGGTCTGCATCACCGCGCTGGTTGCCCCTAGAGGATTCTGAACCAGTAACTCGATCGAGATCGAGCACCTGCGCGTACACTGCCTAACTCGCGTGTATCTGTACCTTTTTCACTTCTGGTTCGATGCCCCTAAGGGATTCTGATCGTTCCGCGTGTGTACAAGGATGATCATTCCGTATACATAGGACAAGGTCAAATAGGCGCACCGATTTTCTGGGTCAATATGTCCGATTTATACGCATAATTTTGGGGTCGTAAGTAAGTTTGACCAGTCATCATGTCGATATTGTCCGAATTGTGCAGATCGTTGGCACTCGGAGTAAGTGAGTGCTAGTTAGTTGAATGTTCAATTATGTAGTTGAAGATTCAATTATCACGATGTCACGATGCGAGCCGAAATCGCGCCAAGTGTTTTTTCTTCCAGAGTTTGATACAAAGATATAAAGAGAAGAGAGATAGATCGAATGCATTGATCACATTGCATCGGTGTATGCGTTGCATCGATACATTCATTGAATGCACCAGTGTTGTATCGATGTCATGTAATTAATCCGTATACATCGGACACATTGCTGAGTGATTGATGCGTGCAGTGTTGTGATGTTGCAGTGGTTGCAGTGGTTGCATCTGATAACAAGCAGGTCGGAGACCTGACAGTCTGGTGGTATTCGCACAGTCTCGCATCGAATTGCGACAGTAGCCGAGTCGCATCGATGTCATGTCACCAAGATTGTCACCAGATCATAATGCAGAGTGGCATTCACGCGTGTGTTACCGCATCTGCACCTGACTAGTAATGAGGTACAAAGTGGTAACACCGACCCACCCCCTACCCCCCCGACGGTTAGATGCGATCGCACAGGGAACAGGCCCAGGGCTCAGACTCGACATTTGACTTTTTTTGATTTAGAGTAGCCAAAAACCACTTTTACCACCCCTACCACATGAGAGTTGAGGCTTAAAAAGTCAGACAGTAGCCTTTTCTATGAGTTTCACGCCCTTGTCGATGTTGCATTTGGCATGGGCTAACTTGACGTTATCAAGAATGTCATGACCGCCCTTGGCAAGGGGCACCACATGCTCTACATGAGGGTATAACTCCCACCCAGGTTGGCCTTGGACGTGGTTTGCCTCAAAGTCAAGGGGTAGATGGCAGAGGTAGCAATCCATACCATCACGGTCAATGATCTGTTGACGGGTGTAGTACTGGGTAGGCACGCCCCGTTTAATGGCTCTCTCACGGTTACTGTGGGGTCTACGATGTGGGTTGTTCTTTCTCCACTCTTTTTCCCTGTCTTTATATGCAGGTTCCTTGGATTTTTGAGACACATAGGCATTCACGACACCCTTGCAGAGGCCGCAGGCATTGCCATTGTTATTTTTACGGCAACGGTCGTAGTCACCCACAGTAACTCCGTGTTGGTTATTGAGCATCTCCTGCTTTTTAGCCTTCTCTAGGGCTTTAGCCTCTTTTTCAGCGGCAAGGCGAGCCTGGCGTTCTAGCGAGCGTTGCTTTCTCTCTTCTCTGGCTATACGCTTATTCTCGGCCTCTAGGAGTTTTTTCTCTCTGAGTAACGCCTTCTCAGCCTTACGCTGCTCTACACCCTCACGCTCTATGCGTTTACGCTCAGCAATAGCCAGTAACTTCTTCTGATGAGCAATACGACGGCGTTCCTGCTCTTGTTTGTACAAGATACCGCGCTGTCGTCTCTCTTCTTTACGAGCCTCAATCTCTGCTTTCTTTTTAGCCCTAGCCTCTTCCTGCGCCTTCTTGCGAGCGATGCGGGCTGGCTTGATGACCTTCTCTTCATACTTCTTTTTGTGAGCCCTCTGCTTATCGGGGTTGTATGTCTTGCGGCGGTGCTCATTGTGAGCAACGGTGCACTCCTCACAGCGCTTCTCATCTTCTCTTCTATGTTTTCTGTAGCCTGATTCAGTTCCACAGATCTCACGAATGACAGATGGTTTCATGGACAGTAGCCTAACACATAGAGTGTGTAACAGAACTCTCTCTGACATAATCACCATATGACAGCCTGCTATTGGTGCAAAGGAAGCGGTTTACTGCCATCTGATGAGGATTGCCCATGTGTCAACCTACAATGTGGCTGCAAGGCCTGTAAGGACGTGAAATGACCGCTGAAGAGAACCTAGGCAAGCAATTTACCAAGTCAGGCAAGCGCCGCCACAAGATGGTGAAGTTTATAACTAATGGTGGAGTAAATCTTGGCTGTGAGCACTGCGATACCTATAGCATTAAGCACCCAACAGATGTAAATCCTGGTCTAGGCAATAAGCCAGTAGATCAATGGCATTACGCAGACAAAAAAGGAATTAGCGAAGCCTGGGAAGCGCATAAGAAGCAGAATCCATGAGCGCCCTCAATTCCAAGCAATTTAGAATCCCTGTCCCAGAGAATGTTGAACAGAAGTATGCGGGAGGAAAGGGTCATCTAGAGGGTGATCCTACCGAGAGTGCTACAGGTATGGTCTCTGTTCATGCGCTAAGGCCGTTGATGGAGTTTGATCGTCTGGGCGAGCACGCCCACTCCAATAGCCGAGAGGTTGTCAACAGCATCGCTGCGGATATCAAGTCAGGTAAAGGAATTACTAATCCCATCATGGTGGCATATGACCACAAGAACAAGTGGGGCTATATCGGTGAGGGCAACCATAGAATGGCTGCCGCTATACAGGCAGGTGCAACCCACGTCCCAGTGACTGTCTATAGGCAAGGTAACCTAGCCGAACACAAAGAGCAGGGCATCGGCGGTCACCTAGCCATGATGACTGACTTCGGACGTGGAACGCCCCAGACAGAAGACTATGTCCCTACTAACATCCATCCAGGACATTTCAAGCAGTTTATGTCATGAGCAACCTAGGCAAGCAGTTTGAAGAGCCAGAAGAGGTGTACAAGGTTCCAGCACGGTTCTACAACGACCACGTAGATCGCCACGATGACCCGCATGACATGATTTCTCGCATTGTCAAGTCCTCAGGTAGTTACCACCACGTCCGCTTGACGGAGGCTCTCAAAAACAACCTCCATAGCGACGCCTCCTACTATGCAGATTCCAGCCCTGAGTATGTGGGTAAAGGCTTAATCTCTTCCGCTCAAGCAACTGTAAAGGCGCTCAAGTAATGCTCTCTAGAGAACAGTTTCAAAACCATCTGCAACAGATGCGGACTGAGTCAGATAATACGGGCGTAGCCCCAGTAGACACCCCAGCAGCAGCCAACTCCCTATAGGATCACTCTCCTATCCCAGATCGTCTAATGGTAGGACATTGCCCTTTGGAGGCAAGTATCTTGGTTCGAGTCCAGGTCTGGGAGCATATCTAGTGGTAGGTTGCTCTCATGGCAAAGCACACCACACCAGAGCAGAAAGAGATGATGTTTGCCTTACGCAAAGAGGGAAAATCATTTCGCACCATTCAACAGATAACAGGCCTATCAAAGAGCACACTCTCATACTGGTTCTCTCACGGCCAAAAAGAGAAGACCACCAAACGCAGCCGCGCCTATCGCAATAAGTTAAAGAACTTCATCGATACATATAAGGAAGAGAAGGGTTGCCAGGATTGCCGCGATGAGGGCTATCCAGGTATGCACCCCTACTACGTACTGGATGCTGACCACGTCAGGGGCGAGAAGGCTAACAATGTCTCCCAGATGTACCGCACCAACACGGTAGAAGAGACTATGGCGGAGTTGGCCAAGTGCGATATAGTCTGCGCTAATCACCACAGGATCAGAACACATAAACGGCGCATACTGCGCAAAGAGATAAAGGCGGGAAGAGAATGACAATCTTCGGGTATACATTAAGAAAGCCATGGATTAAGTACTTTGATATGGAATTTGATCTAGGTCAACAGTTAGTTGGCGCTATCAAACAATCAGTAGCAGCAGATTATGTAGCAACTATCGTCGTTAATGACTTGTGCGATGATGAGTGTGAAGTACTTGATTACATTAAGAAGACGGTGAAGCCATAATGGAACTAGTTGACGTTGGTCTAGAACTACCAGTCATGGTCGCTGATGAGGACTTCATTGAGTATCTGGCAGAAGAAGGTTTTGACGAATCTATCGACGAGGTAGAGGCCGCTGAATACTTTGCCCAGTGGATGAAGGAGAACTGCGAGTGAGTCAACAAGATGTCAGGGAGTTAATCGCCCAAGAGATCGAAGAGTATGCTCGTAAAAGTTATCAAGGCGCTGGAGATACAGATAACGTTGATACTCTAGCGACTGCAGAGTACATCAACACCGCCCTCTTACATGCCGCAGAGATTGCACGAGGCAACACATGACACACGATGAATTGCTGGCAAGTATAAACAACCTTACAGTTGTTGACGGTATCTTTATGAAAGATGCCCTTCGTGCAGTAGTGGAATTGCATAAGCCCGAAATCCCTTATGGACTACACGATGCAGTTGAGGCTTGCCCTATTGATGGAGATGTCTATCCCTGCCGCACCATTCAAGCCATTGAGAAGGAGTTGGGATGAATATTGAAAAGTATCTGCCCTATCTATTGGTAGGAGCAATCGCCCTAAGCGTTCTTGCAGTAATTATGGTGAACCGATAATGGATTACAAGAAGTTAGTACTAGAGAAGTTACTCGACCTGAAGAGTGATGTTGCTCATGATGGCAATCTCATCCAACAGATCGAAGAAATCACTGACTACATGTTCTACCTAGAAGATCGCTATATCCCAGAAGAAGCGCCCGAAAATCAAGAGGAGAAGAAATGACTGAAATCCGCCCATGGGGATCCTACGAGATCCTCCATACCAATGGAAACCACCAGGTAAAGACACTCACCGTAGAACCTGGCCATAGACTCTCCTACCAGACCCATGAGCACCGCTCTGAGTACTGGGTGATTGTCTCTGGCTCTGGAATTGTGACCTTCAATGGCCAGGAGGCTCTATGCCAGGTGGGTGATGCCTTTGTCATTGAGCAGGGTGATGCTCATCGTATTGCTAATGTATACAGTGAGCCGCTGGTCTTTATTGAGGTGCAGTTGGGTGATCAATTGCGTGAAGATGACATTGTCAGGTTGGATGATGACTATGGTCGTACTGAACTCTAAGAAGAAATAACCTGGGGGCGCGAGAGCATTTGTGCTTAAAAAATGCGCCCCGTGTTTCATACTTATGCCATGGCTATTAAATTCACCTGCAGCAAGTGC
>Ga0208250_1000345_pt1 | contig 14570 bp, 14 predicted proteins | sample CryBogCBE18Aug09_FD_184557 | JGI IMG/M metagenome (GOLD analysis project Ga0208250, IMG submission 184557) | Freshwater microbial communities from Crystal Bog, Wisconsin, USA - CBE18Aug09 (SPAdes) (version 2) | ecosystem: Environmental > Aquatic > Freshwater > Lake | place: Crystal Bog... | reverse complement strand
AATAGTTCCAGCATTTGGATTGACAACAACCTTACCTGCTGTATTGCTATTGTAATATGTTCTAACAGAACCATATTGACCAGACAAGTTAACAACAAGAGAGCCGCCTTGACCAGATGTATCTCCTATTGCGGGAACAACGGTTGCAACTGCTGATGTGTAACCGATACCAGAATTTGCAACAACAACACTGGACAATGCACCATTAACGATGGTTGCATATGCATTTGCACCATAACCATCACCTTGTATTAGAATCGTTGGTGCTTGTTGATAGTTGTAACCTGTTGTGACAATTGAAATTGATTGAACAGAACTTGTTGATGTTGGAACTTCTTCAAAATAAACACCATCAAGCGTTAATTGTGTGTTAGCTGGATTAATAACTTGAATTGCTGGTGAACTAGAAACACCGCTACCATAAACACCTCTTTGTAGAGGTGCGCCATAGTTTAGTGTGTATGTTTGTGTTGTGCCTAGAGTTGGATAGAATTTCTTCTGCACACTGATAGAGAAGTCGGAACTAATGATAGATGGATCAAAATCATTAATATATTGCAACATCAAGTATGAATTGAATGTTGAATTGAACGTATTCAAATTGTTTGCTGCATAGTTATAAACCGCACCTTGAACACCAGTTTGCATTGCAGTTGGTGTCAATGCTGTTTGTGATTGTTGATAAATCACATTTGCATACACTTGAAGGTATGTGTAATCTGGATCAACAATGACAGGTTGAACAGTCAAAACGCTGATTGGTTTGATAACTTGTTCTTTAATCAATTGTTTTTGTGTTGCAGTTAGGTCATATCCACCTGTCGGTTTCATTGAAACAAACACTTGACCGTAAACTGGAGGAATATTTTCTTCGCCGCCCCAAACAGACACCGCATCAAATGGAATACCAAGTGTGTTTTGTTGAATTGCTGTGATGTAATCGTTCTTATTCACAGCACGGCCTTGTGCGGAGAATGCTTTAGGTGCTTGGAACTTGATAGACTGAATTGATTCTTTGTCTGTACCTTGTGTTGCTGGAGTGCCACCAGTTGCAGAAATAGTTATTGTAGAATAACTTCCAAAATTGTCCATTAAAACAAAATTATTTGCTAAACCTCCAGCAGAACCTGAAGTTGAAATGTATCTTACGTTAACAATATTTCCATCAGATAACTGTTGACCCAATACACCATCACCAAAATAAATTTGATAGTTTCCGTTAATTGCTTCTTGCAAAAAATATACAGGATCTGTTGGTGTTAGTGCCAAATAATCTGTTGTTGGATTAAAAATTTGCGAATAGCTGTTGGAGCTTGATTGTTGAACGGAAACGACTAATGTTGTTGTATCAATATTTGTGTCCGGAATCTCAAAAATGTATTGTGGATTACTAGAAGAATCAACTGTAAATGTATAATTGGCTAATGTTCCCTGTTTCAATTCCACACTTGTAAACGATGCATTACCATTAATTACACCAGTGGAAACTTGGTTTGTTGTGATATAATTATAGTTGACGCCGTTGATGGCTTCAGACATAAAATTGGTGTATTGTGGTATACTAAATGTTGCAGACGAAACACCGGTGAATGCGACGTTAATCAAAGCAACTGCACCAATAGAAGACTTTGGAACATAATTCATCAATTTGGCATGTGATATGACTGATGAGCGTTGTAATGCTGAATCCAAAAACATTTCATTTGCAACCATATTCAAATAGAAAGCATTGTATTGTGTGTTATAGGCCAAAACATCCAACAAAGTAGACAATGCAGAACCAGTAAAGTTATAGTCCTTAAAGGTGTCTTGTGATTGCAAATAATTAATAAAATTTTGCTTGATGTTGCTGAAATCTAGGCTTGCAACTTGAATATTTGTATTAGATGCCATTATCTGGACCTTTGAAGAAGTAGATTTACATTTGTTGGTGTTACATTGTTTCCAATAAAGAAACTGATGGTAACTTGAAATGCATTTTCATCTGGTAATAATGTAACATCAATTTCGTTTACTTTTGCTCTTGGTTCATAATTTGAAATCACATTCTGTATCTCACTAGATAAAATGCTTGCGGTTATGTTTGTTGCAGGTTCAAAAAGTAAAGAAGTTATATTTGATCCGACCGATGGTTGGAATAGTCTTTCTGAGAAATCTGTTAGCAACAGATTTCTAACCGATGCAATAACCGCCTGGTCGTCATAACGCAAAGCGATATCTCCTGTCACAGGATTTCGCTTAAATGTTAAATCTATATCCGAAAATACTTTTTGTAAATTTGCCATCTACTATTTATGAGTTCAAATTGGAGATTAGTGATGGAGAACCAATATAGTTATTCAATAAGTATAGTTGGGATTGACCTAAATTGTTAAATTGTGTCATCGTACCAAAATCTTGAAGCACATTCGCTGAATTTTGAAAGAATTGAGAATCCTGTGCTGGATACTTTGTCATCAAGTAGTTGATTTGATACACCGCATTCATTAAAGCAATTGCGTTAGCCGAATCAATTGTGGTTGTATTTGGACTTATTGGATAGTTGTATGTGATTGTTGTGGCCAAATAGTTTGTTATAGTATTCATTGTAGCATACAGTGAATTCAATGTATTGCCCAAGGTTATACTTGTGAAGTTACCCATAATCACAGAGTTATTTTGTACTCCGTCAGTCTGGTTTACCAAATATGACAGCGACTTGCTTTGTGCTATTGCGGTACTGTAATGTGGTGTTGTGGTGTCAGAATTTTGTGGAACAACATTAGATTCTCTGTTAGTCACATACAAATAGTTGTTTGCTGTTGTTGTTGCCAGAGAGGTTGATGATGTAAAAACATTGGCCAAAGCGGTAGTTATTGACGAAGAAACAGTTGATGTGAGGTTATTTGCAATCACAATCAATGTATTAGATACATTCCATACCTTATTTGTGACATTTGCAACAGGATTAACAAAAAAGTTTGATGTTGTTCCTGAACCAATAGCATTGGCTTGCCAACTATTCACAAGAGGTGGCATTAAACTCATCTGTGTTATAACATTACTACTGTAATTTGATACAGTACCCGATGTTGTTGGATCCGTTGAATTGAAACCTAGTCTTCCATAAATGCTGTTACTCATAATAAATTATCCTATTTCTAATGGGATTGGAGGACCAGTTGGTCCTTTTGGTGAAATGTGTATGTGTGAATTATGTAGTGCCAAATTAACCGTATCATAAGCCCACAATGCTTCCATGATACCAAAGTTGCCTAATGGTGCAGACACGCTAATTGCTGCATCAACACAACCTGGTGTTGCAACAGGAATGCCAGCAGAAAAGCCACCGTCAACTGTAACAAAACCATTTATACCTGCACTCATTCCAAGTAATGCGTCAACACGTGTCAGTGATGTGATTTTTTGTGCAATAACTTCACCATCAACAACAAAGTCACCTTGTATGTGTTGGTCGCCTTCAATTTTTAATCCACCACCTAATACACCACCTGCTTGCATAACAGTATCAGCAACAGATGTTAGGCCCAACATACCATTAGATGTGACCGACATATCACCTTTAACAAACAGTTCATAATTTCCATCAACCTGTTGCGTGAAGTCGCCAGTGCAATGCATATTTACATCACCATACACGGTAATGTTCAACTTACTAGCATTTTTACCATTATCAACACCAATTCCTATAAAATGGTCACCTAAAGTAATAGAATAACCATTACGATAAATTTTCTCCACCATATCACCATTAGGATGCATCTCAATAAAGGTATTGGAACGATGTTGCAACCTTACCCGTTCACGACCCTGTGTGTCGTCCATCTCAAAAGAATGTCCACTTGCAGTTTGTGTTGCATTATTGAATGGGAATACCGGTTGACTGTTTGCGTATGTGGTATTTGCCGCAGATTGCGGTTCTGTCCAACCGTCATAAAATGCTGGTGGTTCGGGTACTTGTGGTGGATTAGGTAAACTATTATCACTCATTGTTCATTCTCTTATGGTTGTTGACCTTTGGCTTGCTGTGTAGCTTGGGATGGAGGAGCATTAGCAATATTGGTACTTATTGCACCTGTTACAGCACTTATCAATTGTGGTGAAGGTGTATTACCTGAAGCAATTGAATTCAAAATTGGTGTGATTGTACTCACCGTATTCGCATTGGCTGTTGTTGATGCTGATTGTGCAGTTGCAGTAGCAACCGATGCTTGTAAATTGGTAATTTGTGATGCAACACCTTGTGCTGAGGCCAATGAAGAATTCAATGAACTTGTAAAATTGGCCAGACATTGTTGTAATATGGCTTTAAGTTGTGCAGGAAGACTTGAAATATAATTAATGATTTCTTGCAAATCTTTAAGTAAATAATAAACTGTTGATGCGAGTGTGATGTATCGCAAAATCTTGTTCACTATTTCATTTATGTTTTGTAAAACACCCTTTGAAACGGAGAATGAAAGTGAGAACACACCCGTCACATCAAGGCCTAACCCCGCCAATAGTGATTTAATTGCTGCCCTAAAAGTATTATTCAACACTGTCATTGCCATTTGAATGGCTGCTTTTGCTGCCATCTTACCTGTTGCAATAGCCTTTTTAATTGCAGCAACTGGATTAATTGCTGAGAAATCTAAGCCTATACTTGGAAACTGGAACTTAAAGTCACAAGAGTGTGTTAAATCCGAGTTTGTTACGTTAACGCCAGTGTATATTAACGCACCTCTAGCCAAACCTGATGTTGTTTGATTTCCCACAGTTAAGAATGTGCCATTCCATGTTGATGGCCATTGTGGTGCATTTACTTGCGTTAATATATTATTTGCAATTTGTGAATTTGGTAAATTTACAAAGGTTGGTGATGTTACACTCAGGCCGGTAGTGGCACCGCTAAGTGTTCCTGTAATAATACTTGCAGCCGAAGAAATTCCCGAACTTGTGGTTGCCGCAATGCTAGAAAAATTAGGTACAGATGGAATTGGGGTTGTTTGTACCGAAACTCCGCCAGTAATGTTTACACCACCTGATGCAAAAGATATTGATGAATTTGCTGACATTAACTACTTGCTCCTGATTTTAATGTAGTCTGATTTGAAAAACCAGGTAATACACCCATCATTATTGGAAATTGCCCACTTTCACCATCCATGAAGAAACCGATTACCCAATCTCCACCACCCTTATCACTTTTCATTTGTAGTGACTGTTGTGTTTTTGAATTATTTATTGAGAGCATTGGATGTGCCCAAGGCAAACTTGATGTTGGTATCAGAGATGTGTTGTCTGTATGCCAGCCAAAGATTCGGACTTGGCAGCGACCAATGCCTAATGGATCGGCAGTGTTCTCAACTTCACCGACCCACCATATAAAACCATTCAAACCTGCAAAATTATTTACTGCTTTCATGTTAGTTCACCGTTTTCGCTGCTTCTGGACTTGGTAAATAAGGTGTTGGTACACTTTCTTTGATAACTTCCATAACCGTTTTATATTCATTTTCTGTGATTAGATGTTTAACGGCAGAAATTAGGTAGTTTCCGGAGTAATACATGTTCTTACTTTTTGTAGCCGGATTATTTGATAACAAATTGAATTCCATTATTGTGCCCACTGTCAAACCTGGATCACCAGGCACTTCAAGTTTTACTCTAGTATAGTTATCCAGTGATAGTTGTGCGGTTCTGTATGGAATGTAGGTTTCTGCATTGATATTTGGTGCAACAATCTGATTACTTGAGGTCTTTTGAAGTGCTGCTATAGTTGGATTTGAATTTTCCGCATAATTTGTAAATGCCAACTTCAATACTGCCTGACTTGTCTGATTCAAAGTATCACCATTTCTATTTGTATAATTGTTTGTGATGATATTTGGGTTCAAATTACCACCTTTAGCAGTGTATGCACCATAATCAAAATTTGTGGCTTTGCGTTGACGAGTTAATACATCAACTGATATCAATTGGTTTGCAAAGATTCCAGAATTTACTGCATTTAATGAATCGTAAGAATTTAGAATCTCATAAGCAATTACGTTAGTAATATCGTTGGCTGCACCGATATCTTTGGTGTTATATACATTTTTTGGATCATATGAATATATACCGAATTTTCTTGAGTTTGGACCTGACATCAAACTTTGTAATGAATTAAAATTGAAACCGTTTTTATTCTCGTAGAATAACATATCCGCACCAGGAATATTTGGTCCAGGTAAAGCATAGTTTGATAACCAATTGATTGCGTCAAATGGCTTTAGGTTTGGTATAACAAAACTATACAGTCCTGATGTTGTGTCTATGTTCAATTTTTTCGGGTCAATACTCAACGACTTCATGCCATTGCCGGTTTTGCTTGTGCATATATCGGTAATGATAGAACTTATGGTTGCATTCGTATAAGATTTGGATATCTTATATTGTTCCGATAAAAACAATTCTTCTGAACAAAATTGTAAACAGTATGATTCTGTATACATGTTTTCATCCAATTTACGTTTATCAATTTTATAAACTCGGAACCATCTATCAACTTGATAATTGATATTACCACCCTTATTGAATTGAACGTGCAAAAACTCATTGCCCGTCAAACTAAGTAGTTCTGCATATGACTGCGAATCTGTAATCATAACATAGCCTGAACAGACATTACTGAAAAGGTCTTCTTGATAACACAATTCAACAAGTATTGGTGATAGACTTAGTGTTGCTGCTGGTGTTAGGAAATCCAATAGCGTTAAACTAAAGTCACGAACATTAATAATACTCATATTAGGTGCTCAATAAATTTTGTAATTGATTTTCCATTGCACCAGCATAACTCACATTGATTAAATTGATGGATCTTTTAGATTCATTCAATTGTTCTTCATATTCAAAGATTGATTGTGTGTATGCTTGTGTTGTAACAGTCACGGTAACACCATAAGTAAAAGTTTTGGTTACTGTTCCTTGTACAACATTTGCATAAGCATTACTATCAATATAATATGTAATTGTGTTACTATTGTTTGTATAACCATCAGTTGTGGTTATAGTTTTGATATATTGGTGAGTTGTGCCCTGTGTATATGCTAAAACTTGACCCACACTAACTGTATTTGCAGAAATGTTTAGTGAATTTGCTGTGTCGTTCGTGTATTTGTCCACCAAGTAGTCTGTGAAAAGATTACTATTCATTGGCCAATCACCACTTCTATCAAACAATTGGTTACCATACATTACAATCCAAAATCTTGATGGGTCTGCATAGTATTTGTTGGCTATTGTGTCTGGGGTGTCACCATCTTGTATGTTGTATGAATAGAATAACAGTGGATTGTTCAGAAGTGATGGAATCAGTTCTGTTCTTTCCAGAATATTTGTAACGACAACACTATTTCCTTGATAGTCTGTTGTTCGTATAACAGGAAATTGATTGAAGTAAAGCATTAACGTAACCCTTGTGATGCTTGATAAGGACCAGAATTGTTTGTTATGTTGGTTGCTCCAGCCAAAAGTTTTGCTTTAGTAACAATTTCAATTTCTCTGAACTGTAATGTCAATTGAGTTTGAACTGGCGCACCATCAGTGTGTGCTGCGTAACCATTTGGAGCAAAATTAACGTCAATAGCAGTCAAAACACAATCACCATACCTTGGAAGATATGTATTTTCATTAGCACCAAACATAAACTCAACATTAAATAGTGATGGTGGTGTGTAAAAAATACCTCTGTTAGATGATGATGGATTAAGAACATCTGGTGCAAAATGATATCTAAATGTGCTTATAATGTTATTGACCACAACAGCTTCTGCTTGTGAACTTGGTGTAAATGTAAATGATAATTGAAATTCTCGGAAATTAACACCACGAAAAATGTTTTGCATTTGTGGATTGATTGCATAACCTGTGGCACTAGATACTGCTTTTTGTATACCTTCACTTGCAAATGAAAATGCACCCACAGCAGCCATATCTATTGCTTCGTTACTTATTTTTGAACCTTTATTGCCATTCAATACATTTCCTGCAACACTAGATATGAATTGAATTGCTTTAATTCCTAAACCCAAATCGTTTGTCAAACTCAATTCGTCATAAGATGCATTGTAATTTGTGGAAACTGTGTCCGGCATATAGAGAGATATGTATGCGGCCGAAGGTGTTGTGTCTGGTGCAACAGTTAATGTGTTTAGTTCTTTAAAAACTCCTGATGCTGCTTTTTCTAAGAGCTGAGGTATACTTTCACCGGAAGAAATACCTTCACTTGCAAAATTACCAACCGAACTAATTGCATTTTGTGCCACTGCCACTAAATCTTTTGGTTTGATTGTTTTTATCCAGAATTTAACGTAATGTTGTTTCGTGGAAGAACCCAAATCCATTGGATAATTCAAAATGGTAGTCAATTGACCTGGTGCCGGACCATTCAAAACGGCTGTAGGTCCGATTGCTGCACCCAAACCGGGATTCAATGATGTGACTGATTGTATTGTTATTGCTGGCATTTTGGTGAAAGTGGTTATATATACTATTTATATGGCTTATTCTGGAAGATTTACACCTAAGAATCCACAAAAGTATGTGGGTGACTATAAAAACATCATTTACCGGTCTACCTGGGAATTCAGATTTATGAAAAAATTTGATGAGGAAGACTGGGTTGTTTCGTGGTCAAGTGAAGAAATTATAGTTCCTTATATATCACCTGTTGATGGTAGATGGCACCGTTATTTCGTTGATTTTGTTATAAAAGTCAAAGATAGAAACGGCAACTTAAAAACTTGGATGATAGAGGTTAAACCTAAAAAACAAACCAAACCTCCAGAAATACAATCAAGAAAAACCAAAAAATATATTACCGAAGTGGTCACTTGGAGTGTAAATGAGGCAAAATGGAAAGCAGCAAAAGAATACTGTAAAGACCGCTCTTGGGAATTTATTATTTTTACAGAGGACCAACTACCCAAGAGTGTAACTAAATAGAAGATGGCAACATCTAAACTAACCTCACTTGCAGAACAAAAGACGGCTCTTGGTCATAAAACTATGTCCAAAGATGCTACCGTATGGTTGCAAGGAAAGATATCTGAACTAAAAAAAGGTCAGATTTCTCAAATACCATCTACTATAAACCGTGAAAAGTTTAGACAGATGAACCAGTTTAGACTGGGAATGATGTATTGTTTCTATTACGACCCCAAAACAAAGGCAGATTTGCCATATTGGGACAGATTTCCAATGGTTTTGGTGCTAGAAAGATACAATGATGGTTTCTTGGGACTGAATATACACTATCTTCCTGTCAAATGGCGTATCGCTTTTATGAACAAGTTGATGAGGTTTGCACAGTTGACACCTAATGATGATATACAAAGAATGAGAATTTCATATGATATACTGAATGCAACCAAAAAGTATGCTGAGTTTAAGCCATGTTTGAAAAGATATTTGCATAGCCACATTCGTTCTAGATTGTTAATGATTCAACCTAATGAATGGGATGTTGCAACATTGCTACCTATACAACAATTTAGAGGTGCCAAACCACAAGAAGTCTGGAGAGACTCGGTTCAAGAGTGGAAAGACCACATGGCACATTTTAACCAAGAAGAATAAAATGCCAGCAAACATTAATAGATTTGTCAGTTCTTTCACCTCAGATTTGGCCAGACCTAGCAGGTTTGATGTTACCATATTTCCACCTAATGCACTTTCATTTTATTATGGAATAACACAGTCTGGACCAGGTCTAAACTTGCGTTGTGAAAATGCGAATCTACCGGGTAGAACCTTTGGTACAGTAGAACAAAAATTTGGATCAAATCCATCTTTGAGATTTCCAATTCACTCATCATACAATGATATGGATTTAACTTTTGCTGTTTCTGGTGATATGTCAGAAAGAAATTTCTTTGATATTTGGCTAGAATACATCAATCCAACAACATCATTTGATTTCAGTTATAAATTGGGTTCCAATAATGTGGCTGGTGATGGCTTTGCTGCACCATACATTATTGTTAGTCAATATGACTTGAAAAATAACTTAACATATGCAGTTCAATTATATAATGCATATCCAATCTCTGTCAACCAAATGGATTTGGATTGGAGTACCGACACATATCACAAATTGACTGTTGTTTTTGCTTATGATTACTGGCAAAATATCAATGCTGCTCAAATTGCATTGCTTTTGAATCCACCAAACAGTTCACCACCATCCTTAATACAAATTGCAGGTCAAGTGGCTGCACCACCAGGAACAACTTCATCATCTGGACAGTCATTTGTCAATAACACAAACCAATCTGTTTTGTCTGCTATAACCACATCATCTGGCCAGAAATTTGTAAATAATACAAACCAATCTGTAGTGTCTGCTATAACCGGCAACTCAAGCTCAAATTCTTAACTACAATTATAACAATGATTTTTTAATGGAGTAATATAATGGCTTTACCAAAAATTGATGCGCCGATTTATGAACTGGAACTACCACTTTCCAAAAAGCAAATCAGATTTCGCCCATTCCTGGTTAAGGAACAACGTAATCTAATGATGGCAATGGAATCTGACGATAAAGATACGATTGAAAAGAATATCAAACAAGTCTTACATAACTGTACCTTGACAAAGGGAGTTGATGTGGACTCTTTGCCTATTCTGGATGTAGAATACTACTTCATTCAATTGAGAGCAAGGTCTGTTGGAGAAGTTGTTGATAACAAGTATCGCTGTGAAAATGATGTGAACGGACAAATTTGCAATAACTCAATGGAAGTTAAGTTCAACCTTTTAGAAATCAAGTTAGATAAAACTGGAAGTTTGAATGATGAGATTAAACTTACAGACCAAATTGTTATTAAAATGAAGTATCCACAATTTTCCATTTTGGAAAAGACTTCTAAGACCGAAAATGCATCAGAGATGGCTTTCAACATGATTGTTGATTCTGTTGAATCTATTTTTGATGGTGAACAGTATTACTATGCAAATGAAACACCAAGACAGGAATTGGTTGAGTTCATTGAATCTTTGAACCATGACCAATTTGCAAAGATTGAAGGTTTCTTCAATAGCCTACCTAAGTTAAATAAGAAAATTGAATGTGTATGTGGTAAGTGTGGTTTCAAACACTTAATTGAAGTTGAGGGCCTTGAAAATTTTTTCGGGTAATATTTCGTCATGATAACTTAAGAAATTATTATAAGACAAACTTTGCATTGATACAGCACCACAAATATAGTTTGTCTGAACTTGAAGGTATGATACCTTGGGAGCGTGAAATTTACGTTGCTATGCTTGCTCAGTATATTGAAGAAGAAAATGAGAAGATAAAACAAAGAAACAACGAACGTAAATAAACATGTCACTCAAAGATAAAATAGTTAAACTTGAAGCGGAAAAGAAAAAGGTTGAAGACCAACTGGTTGAACATTTTCGCAAAGAAGCTTCTGAAGAACTGAAAAAAAAGATCCTTGAATACAAGGACCTTGTGGATCCAATTGTTCTTAAAAATGTTTTTGGTATCAAAACAACAAGAACCTCAACTAAAAGTAGAGAGTCTAAGAAACTAAGTCAAAGAGCAACCAAAGTTGCACCAAATGTTGTTCCAAAAGAACCATTTTACAACAGCGTGTCTCAACGTGCAGGAAAACTAAAAAAGGGCGACCACTTGGCCAACGTTGCAGCCAAGATTTTGTTGTTCATGGTAAAAAATCATGAGAAAGACAACCTCATGATGGAAATGGCTTCAAATTTCAAAAAAACCAAAGAAGATGAAACTCAAGACCGTCATGATTTACATGTCAAACAACTATATGTAAGAGAAAAGAAAAAGGATGATGAAAAGAAGAAAACTGGTGGTAAAAACAATCTACTCAAGTATGGATTGATTGCTGCCGGTGGCGTCGGACTAATGTTGTTTGCTGAAGATGCTATGGCGGCCTTCACAGACATGAAAAAACAATTAGATGGTTTCAACTTAGATATTAAAAGTTTGTTTAATACAAATGAAATACCTACAACATTAACAAATGTTAATAGTATGGGAGATTTGAGTAATTTACAACAATTAAAAGATGTTATTGGTAAAGCAGAATCGGGAAATAATTATAATAGATTGGTGACAGCAAAAGCTGGTGATAAAAATCTACCATCAGAATTCAAAAATATTAACTTGTCCGACTTGACGATTGCCGAAGTCTTGGATTTACAAAAAAGAATGAAAAAATCTGGTTTGTTTCCATCCACTGCTATTGGAAAATTTCAAATTGTAGAACCAACATTGAAAAGTTTATCTTCCAGTTTAGGTGTTGATATTAACAAAACTAAATTTACTCCCGAAACACAAGAAATGTATGCGGATAAATTGATAAAGGATGCTGGATATGAAGATTATAAAACTGGAAAAATAACAGGAGAAACACTACAAAATAATTTAGCTAAAATTTGGGCTGCTGTTCCTGTTTCCAGGGATATGGTTGTGGATGATAAGTTTGGTCATAGAGAATTGAAAGCAGGCCAAAGTTATTATGCAACTGTTGGTGGTAATAAAGCAATGAACACAGGTTTCAGTTTACCACCACTTTTGAATGATGTTTCTAAATCCAAACCAATTGAAGTTGCCAAAAATGTCGGAACAGAGATTGAGAAAAAGTCAAGAGACATGGTTGAAGTTTCTGGTAATAAACTAATGACGTATATTGTTGAGAAGCAAACAATACTTCCCTTGGGTGGTGATTCTGATTATTTTGTAACAAGCACACAGGTTTCGGATGATAGACCTAACGTATTAAGAGATTACACTGGACAATAAAATGAAAAAAAGTCTAAAAAGTATCAAGGGTTCAAATACCTCTGGCGTATCACTATCGGATAAACTGATTGGTGTATTATCTGATTTGGGTAACACATTCACCAACAAAATTCAAGATGCTGTTGCTGGTGCAAGTGATTACCTTTCTTCAGATTCTAATACAAGAACGGTTCGTTCCTCTAAGTCCAAAAATGCACCAGCAAGAAACGGCAAAGCAAAAACTGTTGAGAAGGCCTTATATACAACCATAACCGAAGGTCAGAATCAAAAATTGAAAAGTGGTGAAGGTGTCGCAAATGTATTTGCAAAAATTTATAATTTGATGTTGCTTGAAAGAACTGAAAAAATCAAAAGATTGGAATTGGAAAAAGATTTTGAGAAAGAAAAGGCTGCAAAACAAGAACGCAGAGATAGAGAACTTTTTGGTTTATTGCATATGTTGACAGGTACACCTAAGAATGGTGCACCCAAAGCAAAGAAAGAAAATAAAAGTAATGATTCTCTGATAGTTAAAATACTAAAAGGTACGTTGGGTGGAGTCAAATTCCTTTTTGGTAGTATATTAAAAACTACTTGGTTTTTGGTAAAAACTGTTGCAAGTATAACATCATCTATTTTTGGTTCTATGGTTAAACTGATAAGTGGTGCAATTACAACTGTTGTGCCGATTCTATTTTCTGGTGTAAAAATACTTATCAAATCAATAGTTGGTGCCGCTATTGATGGACTTACTGCCTTTTTAATGGAAAAAGGAATAGGATTGGTGGTCAAGAGATTCTTAGGACCATTTGCGGCTGTCTTGGCAGGAACTGAAGCATGGAAAGAATTTGAAAAATTTGAAGAAAAGGAAGTATCTCCTTTTGCATATGGACCAGAGTATGCCCAATATGTTGCAAAGACATCGGCCGCACAAAAAGAAATGATGGATTATAGAGAATTAACAAAGAATCAAAGATTTATGCGAAGCAGAGACGGAGCTGTTAATTTTGAAGCCCGTGGTCGTGAAAGAATTTTGGCTAAAGATAAAGAATTGGAAGATAAAGTTTATGCAGCAGATGCGGCCGCAAAAGAATATGCAAAAAATTATCAATCAAAAGAATTGAAAGATAAATTGGAGGCTCAAGGTTATACTGTTGAAACTAGGGAACAAACCACACATGAAAAAAACCTTGGTCAACCTGCTATGCCTGTCATCAAAAAAGATGGAAAACAGTTGAGTGATGTGGACATTCAGTTACTTGTAGCAAAGGGATTAATAAGCAGAGAAGTTGGTGAAAAAATTGATTCTGCTAAAATGAATGTTGTGGATTGGGCAAAAAGTAATGTTGCTACACCAGTTGAAGATTATCTCACAAATTTGGCTAAACCTATAAGAAATGAATATGATAAAATTTCAAACATGGAAGTTGGTGGGGAAGCTAAAAAATTTATATCTGAGGGTTTAGGTCAATTGTCCGAAATGATGAACATACCTGGTTTAGAAAAAACCTTAGTGAAGGCCAAAGAAGCTGGCTATGATATACTGGAACCAATTGTTGTCAAAGCTAGTGATGTTGTACCAACCAAACAGAAACCTAAAGTGGTTAAGTCGTTGACCTCAACTGGTGTACGCAATGATGAATCTACATTCTTAAGAATCCAAAGAATGAATTATAGACCGGTATAAAAAACCCCGCACTAGGCGGGGTTCTAATCTTACTCGTCAGCCAACTTGCTGAAGTAGGCCAAATCGTCATCATCATCAGTAACCAACTCAGGTTCT
>Ga0208250_1000341_pt1 | contig 14599 bp, 24 predicted proteins | sample CryBogCBE18Aug09_FD_184557 | JGI IMG/M metagenome (GOLD analysis project Ga0208250, IMG submission 184557) | Freshwater microbial communities from Crystal Bog, Wisconsin, USA - CBE18Aug09 (SPAdes) (version 2) | ecosystem: Environmental > Aquatic > Freshwater > Lake | place: Crystal Bog... | reverse complement strand
GTACGGAGATCGTTATGTTGGGCATCCAAATTGGGATTCGTATATTGGTACAAAATACAGTTATGATCATCGGTGTCGTCCATATTATGTTACCTTAAAAGATGAAAGTATGCTTATGATGCTTACATTGGGTGCACTATGAAATACATTGGGTGCACTATGAAAGGTCGATATAGACATATTGTTCCTAGGGATTTTCAAAAACATCAAGAAATGCGTAAATGGTGTGATGAAAATATAAAAGACAGATTAATTAATTGGGACTTTACATATTACAAATCTAATTATAGATTTGTTTTTCGTTTTAAAAAACATTATACTTGGTTTTTGTTGAGGTGGTCATAATGTATTACTACAAAGTACCAGCAGATCATAATCAGCAACCTGAATGGTTCCGCAATCGGCTACGCAAAGTCATTGCTACGGATAGTGTTGTTGACCTTACATGGGTATGGAATTGGAACGATACGTATGATCAAAAGATCACGTTTCGGGACGGTCAAGTACACATTGTTTTTGACCGTGAAGAAGATTTCGCGTGGTTCCTTTTGAGGTGGTCGTAATGGCTGAAAAAATCTTTATAGAAAAAGGTGTTGTGGTACTTCGCAGCGATTCTCGCGATTTTGTACTGCCAGTCCAATACAAAATGGAGGTATTGGCATGGTGTAGAGAAAATAAAATAATTGCCGAGCATCCTAAGCATAATGAAAGTACTGCTAGATTTTGGTTCGGTATGGATATTTGGCGTATCAAGGACGAAAAACAGCGTATGTGGTTTGCGTTGAGGTGGTTATAGTAAAATGATAAAAAATAGCCCTTTTAAGATAATGACAATGAACTACGATGACACAGAGTATTATGCTGTTGTTTGGAACAATACTCGACATTATCCATTTGCTCATGGGTTAAAAAAGAGTAAATGTATTACTGATGCTTTTGGTTATGCTCAGGGTATGGAAGATATAGGCATTTACTGTAGTTGGGGACGAACAGGAGAACCAAGTATTGACTGGATAAATGTTGAAATGTATCTACAAGAAGTTCAAGATAGAATGTCCAGAAGTTTAGCCAATGGGTTATACGTATGGGGTATTGTATATAAGAACTTGTATTCAGCAATTAGATATTTGAATCATTTAGAAAAAGCATATATGTGGAGCATATTAAAAAATTAACATATAAATCAAAGACTTAGACTATAGTTGACATAGGGTAGTATAATTGCTATAATAGTATCTATGACAATGCACTTACAACGCGGTTTATCAACTCTTAGTACACGCAAGTACAAGACCAAACTTACTAAATCTAAACTTAGTACCTATGAGGTTGCTTGGCGTGATCATAACAAATTTTTGAAAAGCATACATTGTGCTACGATCACGTTTGAGCAATATATTGACTACCGTTTAGGTCGTGTCAAGGCTAAGACTACTACGGGTAAATATGAACTACCTGTAACGTATAGTCGTGAAACTCAAAGTATACCTAGTTTGTCTATAGTAAGTAATCCTAATAGTTGCGGCAAACGAGAAAATCGCAAGTATACAGGTACATTGGTTCGTGGAATTGCTACTATGCATAAGTCTAATGCTGTTCCAGTCATTGACGAAGAACAAATGAAAGATATTAGCCGTATGCGTAGAGGCTAATAAATAATATATTATTGGAGATATTGTTATGAAAATTAAAGTGCTTTTATTGTCTGCTTTACTTGGTTTAAGTTTGATCAATACAGCCTTTGCTGAAGAACATAGACATTTTTATGGTGAGCATCGAGGTTGGGCCCCTCATCATGGCGGCTGGTGGGGACCTTTTGATGTACTAGCAGGCGTTGTAATCGGTGGTGTTATTATGCATGAAATTGATGTTAATGCTGAACCCCCAGTTGGATACACTCGCACTGTTGTATGTAATCAAGTTATGATTGGCGTTGATTTGTACAATCGTCCTGTATATCAACAACAATGCCATGTAGAATGGGTACAAGTACAACAACCCGTTATTGTACAACCTGCTCCACAGCAATAACAAAAATCCTCTATTTTAAAATAGAGGATTTTTTTGGATAATAACCCAATTGCATAATTTTTATAATAAGTGTATAATTATACTTTATGCTGGAATTAAATTAAATGAAAATCAAAGTTGTTAGTGATCTGCATTTAGAATTTGCCGATATCCATATTCCAAATAATGGTGCGGATGTGTTGATCCTTAGCGGCGATATTTTAATCAGTCAAACATTACACGATCATAAACCCGAAGATGTAATTGACACACTAGCATTTATGACTAGTGCTAAAGCCAACCGTTTTCGTGATTTCTTACAGCGTTGTAATGATGAATTCCCACATGTGATTTATGTTGCAGGTAACCATGAATTTTATCATGGCAAATGGCATAAGGGCATTGCTTATCTACGTGAAGAAATTGCTCGCTACCCAAATATTACATTTTTAGAAAATGATAGTCATACTATTGACGATGTAACATTTGTTGGCGGAACACTTTGGACCGACATGAATAAGTTAGATAAAGATACAATGGCGCAAATTCCAGGCTATCTTAACGATTTTAATTTAATTCGCAATGACGAAAAAAGTTACCGCCGTATTAGTAGCACTGATGTTGTCATGCGTCATCAAGAGACACTAGACTATATTCGTAGTGTTGTACAAAAGCCTGGGCGTTATGTTGTTGTAGGACATCATTGCCCAAGCATTCAAAGTGTTGCGGAACAATATCGTGATGATTATATTATGAATGGCGCATACTATAGTGACTTAGAAGACTTTATCCTTGCTCATCCATATATTGAGTTGTGGACACATGGTCACACGCATCATCCTTTTGATTACAAGATTGGTGATTGCCGTGTTGTTTGTAACCCACGTGGCTATGCTAACTATGAAGACACTGGTTGGGACGTCAATAAAATTATTGATATCGGGTAATTAACTATCAAATAGTTACCCGTAAGACTTGTAAGTGTTTGATTATTTTAGTATTATGATCTCACGATGTTTAAAACGCATCGAACAATATAAAGGAAATTGAAAAATGATGACAAAACAAGCTCGCCTCGTCGAGGCATTACAAAATGGTGAACAGTTGACTGCAAAACAAATCGCAACACGTTTCGGTATTGCTAACCCAACCGCAACAGTAAGCGATCTTCGTTTCAGTGGTTTCGCTGTTTACGCTAATCGTCACACAGACACAAAGGGTCGCGTTACTACCAAGTATCGTTTAGGTGCCCCAAGTCGTGCAGTTGTAGCCGCAGGTTACAAAGCATTGTCTGCTGGCTTAGTCTAATAGACTATAAAAGAATAACTAAAAGTACATTCTATTATTACGGGGCATTCTGCCCCGTTTTTTTATTGATTTTATTAGTAAATATGTTATAATAGATTTTCACACAAAACATAGGATAAACACATGTTAATTGTAACTTTGATAATTTTAACGGTATTACTTATTTTTACTTTCTTGTTCGGTTATGTTTGGGGAGTTAGAAAATCTAGTGAAGTAGTTTGCGAAATGTTAGACGAAAAGCAACAAAAAGTTTTTCTAAGCAAAATGCAGGTACTTGATGATGAACCTGAAACTAAAGTTGAACATATTGAAGATGAATTGTTTAATACTGAAACAATCAACAATGTAATCTATGTTTACAAAACAGCGGAAGATAATAAATTTGCCGTTCAGGGTTCTACACTTGAAGAATGTAGCAAAAAATTAGTTGAATATTTAAACGTAAACGCTGCACTTATAAAACATGATAATAAATGGTTCCTTTTACATGAGGGAAATTTAAACCCAATTACTGTAGAGAATAAATAGGATTACTATGACTCACATAGTTACAGAAAATTGCGTTAATTGTAAGCATACTGATTGTGTAGCAGTTTGCCCAGTAGACTGTTTTTATGAAGGTGAAAACTTTTTAGTAATTGATCCTGATCAATGTATTGACTGCGGGGTCTGTATTCCCGAATGCCCTGTAGATGCCATTGTTGTAGACAATGATAAAAATGTACCAAACTTACAATTTTGGGCTGACTTAAATGCTAGATTAGCAAAAAAATGGTCTGTACTCACTAAAAAGAAAGATGCGTTGCCCGATGCAGCGACTTGGAAAGACCAACCAGATAAAGCTAGACTTATCAAGGAATAATTATCAAAACCGAATTTGAAACAATTATTGATTTACCATATGGGCAGTTAAAACCTATTATTGAATGGTGTCAAAATAATTGTGAATATGACTGGAACTTTGATGTAATTAATATAGCTGGGGAACAAGCAGGTAGTTATAGCTTTAAATTTGAAAACGAAAAAGATTATATGACATTTATTGTCTGGAAAAAATAAATACTAGATGCGTTTTAGTGAATTTCAAACTACCCCACATTTATACCTAGACATGGACGGTGTCCAATGTGACTTTTTTAGTGCATGGGCAAAGCTTTTTGGCAAAGAACGTTACAAAGAACTAGGGGACAAACCTGAACGCGAAAGAAAAATCAACGATTTAAACTCACGTGGTCCAGAGTTTATTGAGAAGTTTTTTGCTACACTACCCGTTCTTCCTAACTGTAATAAACTACTAAGCTTTTTGGAAACTAACAAAATTCCTACTACTATACTAAGTGCCCCTCTTAGAGGTAATAATGAGGCTAGTATCAAGGGAAAACTAGAGTGGTTAAGTAACCATAATCCTTCTATGAAAGATACAGCATTATTTAGGGGCGATAAAGAAAGATTAGCAATGAAAGGCGGGCATCCTAATGTATTAGTAGACGATCATAAAGAAAACATTAGACGTTGGGAAGCTGCGGGCGGTATAGGGGTACTTTACCGTGACGAAAATCCTGAACAAGCACTATCTCAACTTAGAAAAATATACGATAAATACTAAATTAAACAGGGTAATTTTATGAATGATGTAAAAAGTTTAATGGATATGCTTAGTGATATTGAAGAAAGTAGCGAACTTATGGAAGCTAGTGATACTTTCACATTTGAATTAGGCGAAGACGGTGACGAATGGTTAGTAGAAACCGGTGTTGTAGCCTGTGATGACGAAAGCATCATTGTAGAAGCCGATGAAACAACTCTTAATATATTACGTGAAAACTTCATTCTTGAAGACTTTGAAGAATTAACAGAAAGTGAAATTATTAAATATAATAATGTAATAGAAGAAAATGAAGAAGAAGTTACCGAAGAAGTAAATGAAGAAGAAACCGATGAGGCTTTTGATCAATTATTGAAATATAGTGGCTTAAACAAACCAGCAAAAGACAGACCACAAAAAGATCGTACAGATTATGATAGTCCTGCATTCTTGCGCAAAGCAGATCAGTCAGGTAAAAAATTAAGCCCAGAATTAGATCAATTAACAAGTCATATGTATAATGATGACATACGTGAAGACATGGCACGTTTAGCAGATATTGCTAAAATGCCTGAATTAAACAGCGATCCTTTATTAAAGAAAGCTGTTTTAGCAAAATTAAAAGCTACAAACGAAGATAAACCTCATGTTCAAATGCGCATGGGTACAGGTAGTGATGCAAGCAGTGCCGGTTCATTTAAAATGGGCGAAAACGCACAGAAAAAAATACCATCAGCATACGATAAAAGCGACACTCATGGATTGTACATGAATGGTAGATTACTTAAAGCAGTGCATACACGTGAAGAGGCTGAACGTCTTAAAAAAGAAAATTCTTCATACAAAAATGCTGAAATTAAAAAAATAGAAGACAAAATGGATGAAGCCAAATATCATGGTCGTACAGTTCCATTAGGTAAGCCAATGAAGGGTGATGTCAAAAAATCTAAAGTATATGTACGTAAACCAAATGGTAAAATCGTTAAAGTAAACTTTGGCGATAAGAAAATGCGTATTAAGAAAAGCAATCCAAAACGCCGTAAAAGTTTTCGTGCAAGACATAATTGTAAGAACCCGGGACCACGTTGGAAAGCACGTTATTGGTCATGTCGTGCATGGTAAATTTATTGGGTTAAGATAGTTTAATTAAATACTATATGAACAAATTAAAACCCGGTAAAGAAAAAATCCGTTATGAAATTATTACACAAGAGGATCCTGAGTCAGGTGATTTATTCATTCCTCTTCCTAAGCCCCTACTAGATCAACTAGGATGGAAAGAAGGCACCGACGTTAGTTTTAGCGTTGATGATCAGGGTAAAATCTATTTGAAAAAAATAAATTAAATTATGAATATAACAAACAACACAAGTATAGGGCCAACAGGCACATATCAAAATTATAATTTTGGGAGCAGTGCTAGTATTGGCGCTATTACAATTACAAATACAAATACAAATCCTACTTATGGGTTCACGTACACTATGCCAAACACTGTTGCTCCAGGATACAATTTTACAACAGGAACTTGGACTAATAACAATATTGAAACTAAATTACATGTAAAAGGCGATGCTGATTTTGAAGGCGATGTAAAAATTAAAGGCAAAAGTTTATTAGAATTACTAGAACGATTAGAAGAACGTTTAGGCGTATATCAGGCTAATGAAGAACTTGAAAGTAAGTATGAAGAACTACGTGAATTAAGCCGTCATTATAAAGAACTTGAAAGTCAAATTAAAGAAAAAGAAAAGATGTGGGGCATCCTTAAAAAATAATGGCTAAAGAAACAGGTATACACTTTCAAGGCGAAGTAGTTGATGTCCAACGCAATGCAACTTTTAAGATAGTATTAGAAAACGGACATACACTATTAGGGTATATTAGTGGTAAAATGCGTAAACATGAAATTCGCATTTTATTGGGTGACAGAGTAGAAGTTGAAGTTAGTCCATATGATTTGTCGAAGGGTAGAATTACAAGGAGATTGTAATGATATTATATCCTAATGGACTTATTGGTTACAATCCTTATAATAAAACCGAAGTATTTTCAGGTTCTGACTCTGAAGAACTTTTTAAAAAAAATTTAGAAACCAAACCACTCGACTGGTATTATAGAAATGTAAAAATAACTTATGAAAGAAATAGTTACGGTCATCGTTGTAAAAATGCCAGTGATATTAATTATGACAACTATATATTATTTGTAGGATGTAGTCACACCGAAGGTGTAGGGTTAGAATTAGAAAAAACGTATGCTTATACTTTAAGTAAAAAATTAAATTGCGATTATTATAATTTAGCATTGGGTGGGTCTGGTATAGATGTCGCTATACATAATTTAACGGTGTGGTTAAACACTCACAAAAAACCAAAATATATTGTGTTTCAATGGCCTTATTGGATACGAGCAGCATCTATTGCCTTTAATCAATACAAAGATGTTAAAACTATTGAAAGGTTAGAAATGTTTTCATTACATAGCAATAGTGAAATAGTTAATTTTATGATAGCCGGAAACGAATTGAAATATTTTGAAGCAGCAGCATATTTGGCAAAATATAAAGTCAAATCTTACAATATACCTGTTTTCCATGTAAGTGCTGCCAATGTAGAAAATGAAAAAGACTTCTTTGATAGCAATGATCAAGTTGTAAAATTTATAAGAAAGGATTTTGCCAGAGATGAACATTTTGGTATAGAATCTAACAACGATTTAATGATTGATTTATATAATAAAATCAAAAATTATAGGATAATTCCTGAACAAAATTTTCTAAATATAACTAGGGCGCTAAAAAGAAATTGATAAATATCTTAATGCGAGATATTATTACAATTTTGGAATCAAAGTCCAAGCCCCAGGACATAGAAATCATACCTCTTAACTTTACAGAAAGCGAAGTCAGTCCTGTACTCTCCAAAGCCACCCTTGATTTACACTATGAACATCTCGCTAAGGGCTATGCAAAAAGATACAATAATAAAGAAGGCGACAGAGACTTTAACTATGCTGGGGCTTTTTTACATAACACATTATTTCCACAGTTCCGTGAAGTGAGAGATAATAACAAACCCAATGGGCCAATATTGAGTTTTATCAATAGACATCATGGCGACTATGATACTTTTAAAGATAAAGTAGAAGATGTTGCCATGAAAATTCAGGGTAGCGGTTGGGTTTATTTGAGTGATAGTGGCGAGATTAAAACAATTAAAAACCATGAAGTTAAACCAGATATATTACTATTGATTGACTGGTGGGAACATGCGTGGATTTTAGACTATGGCAGTGATAAGAAAAAGTATTTAAAAGAACAGTGGAAGATTATCAACTGGAACGTTATCAGCACACGCTGGGGTAAAAGTTTATAGTTGACCTATGACCAATAGTACAAACTTACATTCGATACACTGGGAAATCAGTAGCGCATGTCAAGCTATGTGCCCATTTTGCACTAGAAAAAGTGCGGGCAGAGGTTTATTAAATTTTAAACAAACTTATACTTCAGTTGAACAAGTACAAAAAACTTTAGAAAATATTGATTGGATTGAACAAATCACCTTTTGTGGTAATTTAGGTGATCCAATGGCTAATCCTGATATAGTAGATATTGTATCATTTATTAAAGTAAATCAAAATCAGTGTGGGATAAACATCAATACCAATGGCGGCATAGGTAGTCCAGACAAATATGCTCAATTAGGTAGATTAGGTGTGAAAATGATTTTTGGAGTTGACGGCACTAATGGTATTAATGAGTTACATAGAGTAAATGTAAAATTTAATCGTGTCGATGAAAACATCCGTGCATTTGCAAAAAGCAAAACTAAAGAAGGCATATTAATGGTCCAATTTATAGTTTGGGATCAAAACATAGGTAATTTGCCTGCAGTAGTTGATTGGTGCAAAGATGTAGGGGTTGATGTCATAAATGTTAGAGAAAGTAACGGGGAAGAAATACAACCAGTTACTAATAACAACGGAGTTATGTTGCATTATCTATCTAAAAAGAATACTGATGGATATAGAGATTTATTGAACACTGAATTTACATCAGATCAATTTCAAGACTTAATTGACCGCTGGGGTAAGTTAAAAATAAATCAATCTCTGCCACCAATTGATTCGATATCCGAAAAACCAATTGAAGAAGTTATTACAGTTTTTCCTAAAAGCACTTATGAATCTCAAGATATAATGGACAAAGTGCCTTTACCTATAAGTGCTGAACATAAAATTGAAGAAGATAAAGTCAAAAAATTCCCTATTAAGTGTATAAGTATAATAAGAGAAAACAATAGTGTAAAAACTAATTTGTTTATTTCACATGATGGGTATGTATTTCCTTGTTGTTTTATAGGTAGCGCATTTAGTCAATTACAATTAGATAAAACAATAATTCCTGAAATAGATAAAATAAGTTTAATTAATAAATTAGGTGAAATTGGTTTAGATAAATTTAATATACATGTGCGTAGTTTAATTGACATTTTAAACGATACTGTACTAGATGAATTAGTTTTCAATAAATTAGATACCGATGATAAATTAGCCTATTGCGGGAAAACTTGCAGGACATTTGACAATCCTACTATGAATTATAGGTTGCAAGCTGAAAAGAATATCTCACAACAGTCATAATTCTAATAAATAAGTGTATGATTACTTTAACTGAATCAGCAATCAAAAAGATTTCAGAAGTGTTGTCTGAAGAAGGTCCAAACGCAAGACTTAGAATGTATATTGAAGGGGGCGGCTGCTCTGGTTTCAATTATGGGTTTGCCGTAGAAGAAAGCAAAAACGATGATGATTTTGAAATTCCAGCTGGTCCAATCAGTGTACTTATAGATTCAATTTCAGCGCAATATCTTGAAGGGGCAGAGGTAGATTTTAAAAAAACACTGCTCAACGAGAGTTTTACAATCAAAAACCCCAAGGCCAAAAGCACCTGCGGATGCGGTAGTTCTTTCACTCCCTACTGATAAATACAGTATAAGGATTGATCTATGGCCATTGCAAATATTCAGACTATTAATGTTGGGTTACCTAACGAATCTGTAGGAAGTGACTCATTATATGTTGCTTTTACTAAAGCAAACACCAATTTTAACATATTAGCAAACTATGCTAGCCCATATAGTACCTTTGTAGGGGGAAATGGTATTAGTACAGTTGCTAATACTACTAGTAATACCGTAACAATTACTAACACTGGAGTTACGCAATTAAATGCTGGTACAGGAATTACATTATCAGGAACTACAGGAAATATTACAATTTCTTCAAATGGTGGAGGTAATGGATCAGGTGGAACTGTTACAAGTGTAGGATTAACCCCAGTTTCAAATACAAGATTAACAGTTACAAATTCGCCAATAGTAAGTTCAGGATCAATGTCTATTGACCTAGCATTAAGCGGAGTTAATGCTGCAACATATACAAACCCTACTGTTACAGTAGATTCTTTTGGTAGAATAACACAAGCAGCAAATGGAGCTACTATTGCTAACGTAGGTATCACTCCAGGCACAGGCATAGCCGTCACAAATAATAGTAGTAATGGAAATTATCAATTTACTGTAATTAACACAGGTGTTACCGCATTAAGTGCTGGTACAGGCATACAATTAAGCGGTAACTCAGGAGTTGTTACAATATCAAGTCCTGTAACAGGTGGCACAGTTACATATGTAGGTGTAACAAGTTCTTCATTGAATGTTACTGGTAGTCCAATAGCATCAACAGGAACTATCGACATTGAATCTCCAATTGGATTTAGTAGTGGAAATTTAACAAATGGAAATGCTGCTAACTTAAGTGTGACTGCTAGTTACATTACAACATCAGGTTCAAGTACAGCTACATTAGCAACAGGCACAGCAGGTCAAGTTAAAACATTTATGATGGTTACACACGGTGGTGACATGGTTATCACTGTTTCTAATGCAGGATGGAAGAGTAGTGGTACAGGCACAGCAACATTTAGTGCTATTGGTCAAGGATGTACATTACAATATATCGACAATAAATGGTTCTGCATTGGAAATAATGGAGTTACATTTGGATAAAAAGAATGGCAAATACAACAATAACAATAAGTGAATTACCCCCAATAGGAAATGCGTTTACAGCCTCAACTATATTACCAGTTGTGCAAACTACAGGTGTAGTATCAACTGATTCGGCTTCATTAGGAAACTTAGGTAATTATATTTTAACACAAGCAGGTGCTAATTTACAACCTGCATATGTTGCTAATTTTGCATATGCTGTAACTAATGCAGCACAACCTTTAATTACAAGTGTAGGAAATTTAACAAATTTAACAATGGCGGGTGTCGCTAATTTAGGACCTGTTTCAAATGTTACCATTACAGGCGGTTACAACGGTCAGTTTTTACAAACAAATGGCAATGGTAATTTAAACTGGGCTTTACCTGCAAGTGGAAACGTAACTAATTACCCAGCTGGTGCTAATGCACAAATTCAATTTAATCAAAGCGGAAACTTTGGTGCAAGCACTAGTTTAATTTGGGATGCCGGTAATTACTCATTGCGCACAACTAATATGAATGCCACAGGCAATATTAGTGCTGGATATTTTATTGGAGATGGTGGAGGATTATCAAACTTAGTTGCAAATACAGGCAATATAAAATTTAGTAATACAGTAATTAGTACAGCAAATACATTAGAATCGATCACATTACAAACATACGATAATGCTAACTCTAAAACATATAGTTGGTTGTTTGATAGCCAAGGTGATTTTACTTTACCTAGTAACTCAACAGTTTATATTAGTGGGTCAAGTACAACATTTTTTTCAGGTAATGACACTGATCTTGGAATAAGTGTTAATAGTTACGATTGGACATTTGATGCAGGTACAGGAACATTATTTGCGCCAGGAGATATTTCGTTAGGTAACGTAACAGGTACACCAACTGATGGTAGTATATTGTCAGCAAGCAATATAAAAATAATCACAAATAATTATGGCAATACATGGAAATTTGACATTCATGGTAACCTCACACTCCCAGGCAATACATTTGCTATTAATTATGCTAACGGTATGCAAGTTCCATTAAGCAATGGTGGCACAGCAAATAAAATTTATAATGGTAATAGTAACGTAACTATTCCTAATGCCAACGGAAATGTTATTGTAAATGCAGAAATAAATGAATGGATTTTTGATGCATCAACTGGCGGATTACACATACCAAGTGGCGCTACAATAACATATAATGGATTATATGATTTTCAAATCAATGTAGGCAATGGAGCTCCAAATGTTTATAGTTGGAACTTTGATGCAGGTGGTAATTTAGTATTGCCAGGCAACACATTTTCAGTTAATTATGCTAATGGACAACAGGTTTCATTAGGATCCGGTACTTATGGTAACAGCAATGTTGCTGCGTTCTTAGAAAATTATGGTAGCAATACAATTACTACAACAGGCAATGTTACAACAGGTTTATTAACTGTACCAGCAAGTGACAATGGCAGTATTGTATTCAGCGACAATGGCACAGACAACAACGGTAGTTTGAAAGTAGACGGTGGTCTTAACATGACATTGAGTGCTAATAGCAATTTCTATGTCAAACAAGCCGGACAAGATAGACTTGCGATAACAGATGGCAATACTGATTTAATGGCTAGTACTAATGTTGTAATTCATTCTAATAAAGCAGGTTCAGAACAAAATTGGATATTTGATACAACCGGTCTACTGACTATACCCGGCGACATTGACATGTTTGGTGGGGTTATAAATTTCCATCAAGAAGTTGGTAATATCACTTGGGGTTCAAGTTACATGGCATTCAGTCAGTATGGTAGAATCAATACCAATGTTGACTTCTTTGCTAATAGTAATGTCATCGGTGCTCAATACTTAAAAGGTGATGGTAGCAACATAACAAATGTACCCATCAGTTGGACCACTGCACCAGTAAGCAATACATCGTCTGGTGTACAAGGTCAAGTAGCATATGATTCAGGAGGCAACTTATTCATATGTGTGGCAACAAACATTTGGTCAAAAATCACAGGTACAATTAGTTGGTAAACTAAATATAGATAACAAAAGGGATTTAATATGTACATAGGATCAGGCGTAGTAATTGGCTCAGGAGCAACAATGGGTGCAGGTAATGCAGGACCCACAGGCAATATTATTTTTGAGTATGCAATGGGCAATATACAAAGTGCCAATGATCAACCATGGGGCTATGTTGCTAACTTAGAGTTATACAACATAAAACTAACAATAGAACAACTACAACAAAATTATTACTACTACAAGGGTTTGTTTGGTGTCTGATAGTGGTGGGTTCTCTAACAACTTATCTCTATCAACCAATCAATGGTTTTCTATCGCAGTTACTCAGACTACCGGTGGTTTAGTGAGTTACTATTTCAATGGTCAGCCAGTAGGTACTAGCCCGGGACAAACATTTGCTCAGTGGGTCACTAACGGCGGTGAAAATGTTGCGTACGGTGACAACTATTGGTACGGGGATATTAGTGTTGTATCTGTTTACGGTAGAGCATTAAACAATAGTGAAATTTTACAAAACTACTATTCGCTAAAGAGTAGATATGGTTTGTCATAATGCTATGAATTTTAAATAACAGGAGAAAATTACAGATGTTAAAAATAAATTTTACAGGAGGCAAACAACTTATGCCAGTACAAAATAAACAAATCATCGATGCTAACAGCGATCCTAGTATTTCAAAAATAGCACCTAGTAATTATAATCCTCCAGTTTCTCCAATGCGTATTCCCAAATATCATTGGGCTAGACAACCTGTTGATACTAGAGATATACCTTTAGATTTGCCACCAATTTCAACCCCACCAAGTGTAATAGATTTACGTGCGTATTGTAGCCCTGTTGATGATCAAGGACAATTGGGAAGTTGCACCGGTAATGCAATTGCAGGTTGTATTGAATATATGGATAGACGATACAATAATAAGCAAACACAAGTAAGTCGTATGTTTATATATTATTATGAAAGATTAATTGAAGGTACTGTAAACTATGATAGCGGTGCATATATTCGTGATGGTATCAAAGCAACTTATACATATGGCGCACCATTAGAAAGTTTATGGCCATATACTATATCAAAATTTAAAACACCGCCTACAGTAGCAGCAGTGCAGGACGGTGCAAGACGTAAAGTAACATTGTACCAAAGTATAGCAAATGGCAATGTATCTGCCTGTCAGACAGCATTGGCTGCCGGCTTTCCTGTAGTAATAGGTTTTGATGTATATAGCAGTTTTGAAAGTCAAACTGTTGCTAACACAGGCATGATGCCTTATCCTAACACACGCACAGAAAAATTATTAGGTGGACACTGTGTATTGTTAGTAGGATATAACAATAATAGTCAACGTTTTATTGTTAGAAACAGTTGGGGGTCAAATTGGGGTGATCGAGGTTATTTTTATATGCCCTATCAAGTAATTCAAAACACAAGTATGAGCAGTGATTTTTGGGTTATTAAATCTGTTAGTGACCCAACGTAACATATAGATACTTACAGAACCTTCTTAAGCAAGAAAAAGTGACGGTTTTCTATGACGGTTGTCTAAGTCATTGATTTATATGGCCGTAAAACCGTCTATAATCGTTTATAACAGGATTTGACAGGGGGTAG
>Ga0208250_1000333_pt1 | contig 14810 bp, 20 predicted proteins | sample CryBogCBE18Aug09_FD_184557 | JGI IMG/M metagenome (GOLD analysis project Ga0208250, IMG submission 184557) | Freshwater microbial communities from Crystal Bog, Wisconsin, USA - CBE18Aug09 (SPAdes) (version 2) | ecosystem: Environmental > Aquatic > Freshwater > Lake | place: Crystal Bog... | reverse complement strand
GCAATATTGTACTTACTGCAAACGCTGGTGTAGCAATCAGTGGCGCAGGATATACAATCAACCCATTTGGTGTTCCATATAAAGTAGCAAATGCTAATAGCACAATTATTCCAGCAAACTCAGTAAACAATAGTTTTATTGTTGGTCAGGGAAACATTGTATCTTACATCAATGTATCTGGTGCTACCGCAGCTCCATTCTCAATTACAGAATTGGGCGCACCGCATCCAAACACTGGTACAACTGGTGTATTGCCACCAGCTGGTAGCATGACAGGACAATCAAGCTAATTGACATTAATTAGAAGTAGCATATTATGTCTACGGCAAATTTAATTAAAGAACCCTACAAACCAACCGTGTTTAATTCTGAAAAAGAATTAGACGATTTTGTAAAATGTTGTGATCCAGTAACTGGTTATCTATATTTCATGGATAACTTTTTTATGATACAACACCCTACTCAGGGTTCTATTCATTATCATCCATATGAATATCAAAAACGACTAATCGACACATATCACAATTATCGTTATAGTATTAGTTTGATGCCACGTCAAACAGGTAAAACTACTAGTGCGGCTGGATATTTGTTGTGGTATGCAATGTTTATACCAGACAGCACAATATTAATTGCTGCTCACAAATACAGTGGTGCTCAAGAAATCATGCAGCGTATACGCTATGCTTATGAACACTGCCCAAATCATATTAAAGCAGGTGCAACCACATATAATAAAGGTAATCTAGACTTTGAAAATGGTAGTCGTATTGTCAGCGCAACTACTACTGAAACTACTGGTCGTGGTATGGCAATTTCATTATTATATCTTGACGAATTTGCGTTCGTAAGACCAACAATCGCTGAACAGTTCTGGACAAGTATTACCCCAACATTGTCAACTGGTGGTAAAGCAATTATCACAAGTACTCCAAACAGTGACGAAGATCAATTCGCACTTATATGGAAGGGTGCTAATAAAACAGAAGACAGTTATGGTAACACCACTGAAGTGGGTGTAAACGGATTCAGAGCATATAGAGCATACTGGCAAGAACACCCTGATCGTGATGAAAAATGGGCTGAAGAAATGAAATCACAATTAGGTGAAGATCGTTTCAATCGTGAAATTGGTTGCGAATTCATTATTGCTGATGAAACATTAATCAATCCAAACACATTAATTATGCTTGAGGGAATTGAACCTATAAGTAGAGTAGGTCAAGTACGTTGGTATAAACAACCAACTAAAGGCAATATCTATGTAGTAGGCTTAGATCCAAGTTTAGGTACAGGGGGAGATCCTGCAGCTATTCAAATCTTTGAAGCGAATACAACTACACAAGTTGGTGAATGGAAACATAATAAAACTGACATTCCTAGTCAGATTAAATTATTAGCAGAAATTAACAAATATATCGCAGAAAAAACCAATGAACCTAATAATATTTACTATTCTTTAGAAAACAATAGCATAGGCGAAGCAGCATTGGTATCATTAAATGAATACGGTGAATCGAATATTCCTGGAATATTTATAAGTGAACCGGGTAAAAAGCGTAGGGGATTCAATACTACAAATAAAGGTAAATTAGCTGCGTGTGCTAAGTTTAAAACTTTGTTAGAAAGCAAAAAATTAAAAGTTTATAGCCGTGGTCTAATATCTGAATTAAAAACCTTTGTGGCACATGGTGGCAGTTATGCTGCTAAAACAGGGGACACAGATGATTTAATCATGGCTTCATTGCTAGTTACTAGAATTTTACAACAATTGGGTGATTACCATATGGATTTAGAAACACAACTACGTGACCATGATGAATTTGTAGCCCCTATGCCATTTTTTGCTGTCTTAGGCTAGGATATTGGACTAAATATTACTATGGCAATCAATCAAGAATCATTCAACAACAATTTATTTGACTTGTTAAAAACAAGAGGATACAATCCAGTACCAATTGATGCAAAAGGTCAAAATACTCCCGTACCTCAAGACGCAGACGTTTTTAAGTTTGACTTTAAAAAAGGCATGGATGATAATAAAAATTATGGCCCTGTTTGGGCATCTATTGATAATGCCAGCAATTTAATTATATACTATGATGATAACATTGCTGACAGTGATGATACTAATACTTCAGGTACAGAATTTAGCGATAGCTGGCCTAGTTTGTTAAAAGTATTAAAGAAATGGGCTATGCGTAGACAATTAGGTTTTGAATTAAAAAATAGAAACCATTTGGGAAGTGACATGGCACAGCGTGAATATGTGCGTAAAAAAGAAGAATTAGGCGAAAGCTATCATCCAATTAATCGTAAAACAAGTTACAACGATAGTATACCAACAGTTAAAGTTATACTTCAACACAGCAAACAATTAGATGAAAATGATAAACGCTATTATAATATTGAAAAAATCTTTGTAGAAAATACAAATGGTGAACGTTTCTTATTGCCAACACGTAGACCAGGCATTGCTAAAGTATATGCTCGTCACGTAGCAGAAGGTGGCACACCATATGATGAACGTGGGTCACATATTACAAGTTTAGTAGAAGAATATACAAAAATGGCAGGCTTTGTGCGTGCTGTGCGCAATGGACAATTTAATGAAAGCGCAACTAATTTAATTAATGAAGGCATTAATCATTATAATAATCTGCGTGAAACATTAAGTCGTATGATTAGTCAACGTGGTTATAATAATTATTTTGAAAGTTATACACCTGTATTAAACGAAGAACAAATTGAAGAAAGCAATATAAATGAATTGTTTACAAAATCAACATTAGACCCAAGAATAGAAAATGTATTACCTATTTTAAATAAGTTAAACAAAAATATTACTGAAGTAAAAGAAGCCAATGAATTAGAAGAATGGGCAGATAAAATCGTTGAAGGTGAAGTAGTACAATTAACACCTAGTGATGATGGATTAATGGGGGATTTTATTGGAAAAGATGTTGGTGTTGCTAAACCAAACATAAGCAATGTAAAAGAAAAATATGTAAGTCGTTATGGTGATGAATGGGAAAGTTATCTTTTAGCTGATTTATTAGAATTTTTACGTAAAAAAGATTATCCAGTAAAATTTAGAGCAAAGAAAGCACATGAAATGCTTAACAAGATTGACCCAACAGCACATGTTGATATGCCATATGGACAATTTAAAGAAGCCACTGATTTAAAAACTATTCCAGAAAGTGAACTTGACGAAATAAATTTTAACATATTAAAGAAAAAGCCAAGTCCAGAAGAAAGAGCAGCAAAAGCATATGATGCCGCTAGAATGCCATCAACAAAAGATAAATTTAAACAAGCCTATACACAAATGAGAAAAGATATGGGCATGGATGATAATGCTAAAACTAAAGAATTAGTTGGTGAAGAAGGTGTGGCGGAAGGCTATTGGCAAGATGCTGTAAAGAAAGCAGAGGCTTCTAGAGAGGCTCGCAAAGGTAAACCATTTGAAAAGAACCCAGCAAGTCACGATAAGCAAGATGTTTACAAAGGTGACAAAGATTTAGCAGGCAAACTTGTGCCAAAGCGTAAAGAGCAGGGTGTGGCGGAAGGCTCTGGTGGTCCAAGCTGGCCAGAAGTTATTTCTGCACTAACACAGGGCTATCCAGACATTGACCCAACAGATGCATTAAAACCACTAATGCAGAAATACCGAGTATCATACAATTACTTTGACAAACTAGCCCAGCAACAAGGCTATAAGGATGTATTTGATGCATACGCTGAGTTTGAAGAACTACCTACAACAGGTCCTACTATGAGCGAAGGTGTGGCGGAAGGCTCAACTACACGAGGTGGGTTTGGTGGTTCAGCCAGTCAAGCACATCACGAAATTGAATGGCTTAAGAATAAGATTGAAACACTGAAACCGTTATTGGCCAAGAAACCGAGTGTTGCTCGTCAGATAAAAGATTTGGAAAGACAAATCCGTGAGAGAGAACTGGCTATAGTATATCAGAAGGAAGGTGTGGCGGAAGACCTAGATGCCAATCAAAAGCGTGTAGGACAATTAGGCCCAACCGAACCAGTAGGTAAAAATGAAAAGAACTTGCGTGGTAAATTAGTTGGCGCAGAAAGTGTTGACCCAGAAATTCGTAGACTTAAAAAACTAAGCGGAGTTTAAAATGAAAAAAGTTATTATGTTATTAGCAGTAGTAAGTTTAACAGGCTGTTCTACTCTATATAAAATCATGCCTACAAAATATGACCCAGTATTAGGTGGCAATTATATTGAATTACAGATAGAAGTTGATGAATTAGATTGTACAGATATAAATGGTCAATTTGATATGGCTGCTGTGGATGCTAAGAAACTTGCTGAATACAGTAAGTTTCGCAATGACCCACAATTAGATAATGTAGTTGGTATCCAATCAAATTTGGAAAAAGCAAGTAATGCTAAATCAAAAGCAGTATGTGATAATTATTTGAAACTTGCCAAATTAAGATTGCAAGTAGTAAGACAAGCATGGAGCGGTAGATTCCTATGAGTATAGCACAAGATATTTTAGATCAGGTAGAAAGCGTAAAAGCGCAAATTAAAAGTGGCGAATTAAGTGTACAAGATGGTACGGATATACTTAATGAACTAAAAGATGTTCAAGCCCAATTAAAAACAGCCGATGCCGAAATAGCGGTACGTTATTTGGTTGAAGCAGTTAGCACACTTAGCAGCCTATAATAAAATCTAAAGTATTCAAAATACACATTAAATAATTTAATGAAATTAGTATTTTGTTTACCAGGTGATTACTTCAGTAAAAATTGGTTGGCTGCTTGGAATGATACAGTCAAGTCATTACATAGAAATAAAATAGAATACGAAACAGTCAACGCATATACACCTATAATATATAATTGTAGAAATTGGTTATTAGGTGGTAGAGGTAGACCAGATAAAACATTTAAACCATTTAATGGACTAGTAGAATACGATTGGATAATCTGGATAGACAATGATTGTATTTGGACTCCCGAAGATTTAGGCAGACTAATAAGCAATAATGATCATAAAATTGTGTCTGGATTTTATATGCAATACGATAATAAAACTTACGCGCAGGCAATTAAATTCAAAACAAAAGAAACTGGCGACATTACACATTTACATTGGATAGAAAGAAATCAACTAGATACAAATAGTGATAGAATTAAGTTAGGCGCAAGTGGTATGGGATTCATGGCAGTTAAAGCAGGCGTATTTGAGTCAATGGAATTTCCTTGGTTTGAACCTATTAACCATGAACATGAAAATAGTTTTTTATCTGAAGATGTTGCTTTCTGTCATAAAGCATCAAAGTTAGGATACACTATTTGGGGCGATCCAAAGATTCAAATCAAACACGAAAAAACTTGGTTACTATCAGGTGATGAATTATATGGCACACAACCAAAACCTGTATTAATAATAAAATGAACAATCCTCCTAAATTTTTATTTTTAGATACTAATTTGCAATGTAATCTTAAATGCAAAACATGTATGTATTGGACTAGAAAAGAAGTAGTATTGCCTACTCACATTACTATAGAACAGCGTAATGAAATCATTAACGAATTCCATGAATTGAATCCTAATGGTAAGATTGTTATATGTGGAGGTGAAGCATTGATGAATCCAGAAAGATATTGGCCTATCACTAGACAATGCAGAGCGTTAGGGTTAGGCTGTTTATCAGTCATGAATGGCACAATGGTAACTGATTTAAGTTTTGCTAAAAGATTAATCACTGAAGGCCCAACTGAAATTACAATATCATTGAATAGTTATAAAGCAGAAGTACACGATTCAACTAGAGGCATGGTTGGTTCATATGACATGGCTGTTAATGCTATTAAGTTATTATTAGAGGCAAGAAAGTTATTAAACAAAACAACTCCAATATACGCAATGTCAGTTATGTGTGAGCAAAATTATAGAGACTTAGATAAGTTTTATGATTTTGTATTAAATGAGTTAGGCGCAGATAAACTAAAACTAAATTGGCTTCAACCAATGTTCGGCACATTGATTGACAAACAAGGTCAACAACGAGCAGATAAGTTTTATGAAAACAATGTGATTCGTGACCATGTAGAATTAAAAAAGATACTACATAAATGTAATAAGAAATATAAACTTAATTTAGATCCAGAATATATTGATACAGTAGAAATGTATCACGATAGTGTACATAAAAACGAAGACGCATTATTGGGTTGGAATGGTAGAGGAACTGAAAAATTAATTTGTAATAGTTTCAACAGAAACATCATGGTTGACATGGATGGTGTAGCACGCCTATGTTTCTCACATAAGTTCCCAGGATTTAAGTTAAACAAAAAGGGCGACTTAAAATTATTTTGGTATGGCACTGATATGGTAAGAAATGTTATGGCAAAGTGTAATCAATACTGCGGAATAAGTCATAGTGTGCGCAGAGTAAATGCCACATTAAAAACACCAAAAACAATATAAAAAAATCTATTTTCCCAACATAATGATAAATACTCTTGACACATCAATAAGTTATGTATATAATTTATGAAGTGTGTTAGTTGTCTCCGACAACGACATATAAAACACATTTAGGCTCAACATAGGCACATTTTACAAGGAGAAACATAATGGCTAGTCTAGCAGAAATCCGCGCTCGTATCGCAGCGCAAGAAAACAAAAGTCAAACTAAAGGTCAAAACGCACAATCAGATGGTGCAATCTATCCACACTGGAATATGAGTGAAGGCACTACTGCCACAATTCGCTTTTTACCAGACGCAGATAACAATAACACATTCTTTTGGGTAGAACGACAAATCATCAAACTTCCATTTAATGGAATCAAAGGTGATAGCAACGTAAAACAAATTCAAGTTCAAGTACCATGCGTAGAAATGTATGGTGAAAACTGTCCAATTCTTGCTGAGGTTCGTCCTTGGTATAAAGATGAAACATTAAAAGAAATGGCAAATAAGTATTGGAAGAAACGCAGTTATTTGTTCCAAGGTTTTGTACGCACAAACCCACTTGGTGATGACAAAACTCCACCAAATCCAATTCGTAGATTTGTTATTAGTCCACAAATTTTTACAATCATTAAATCAAGTTTGATGGATCCTGAAATGGAAAACATTCCAACTGACTATATGAGTGGTCTTGATTTTAACATCAAGAAAACAAGCAAAGGTGGCTATGCTGATTATTCAACATCTAACTGGGCTCGTAAAGAGACTGCATTAACAGAAGCCGAAGCAGCAGCTATTGAAGCACATGGTTTATTCAATCTTAAAGATTTCTTACCAAAGAAACCTAGCGAGGCTGAATTACGTGTAATCAAAGAAATGTTTGAGGCAAGCGTTGATGGTCGTCCATACGACAATGACAAGTGGGGTGCATACTATCGTCCATATGGACTAGAGGCTCCTGCTAATAGTAACACAACTGAAACAGCTACAGTTGCGCCAACCGTAATTACAACTTCTACTTCTGATGAAGATGAAGACGTAAGCGCAAGCAGCCCAGTTGTTGTTCCAAAAGCAACATCAAGCGATAAGGCTCAAGACATTTTAGCGCAAATTCGCGCAAGACAAAAGAAAGCCTAAGGCGTTAGGGGCAGTAACTCTGCCCCTTTCTATATGAGGGAAATCCCATGACATTACCTAACGAAAGATTCCGTGCAATGAAACACGGAAAAAAATTATTAGAAGAACTTTGCGATCCAGGTAAAACTCCTCGCGTACCTTCAATTATTCGTGACCGTGCGCGTAGCGTACTACGACATTATCCAACTGATTATGATTTGGAAAGAATTGCAGAAAATTCACCAGATATACTTGACAGAATTGATAATGTTGTTAAACTAAAGAAAGTAAAAGGAATTTAAGATGACGAAACCATTTGACGCAAGTAAATTTCGTAAAAGCATTACTAAGGCTATTGATGGACTTAGTATTGGTTTTAACGATCCCACAGATTGGATTAACACAGGCAATCACGCATTAAACTTTGCTATTAGCGGTGACTTTAACAAAGGTGTACCGCTTGGTAAGGTAACTGTGTTTGCAGGTGAATCTGGTAGTGGCAAAAGTTATATCTGTTCAGGTAACTTAGTACGTCACGCACAACAACAAGGTATTTTTGTTGTGTTGATTGATACTGAAAACGCACTTGACGAACCCTGGCTACACGCATTGGGTGTTGATACAAGTGAAGAAAAACTTCTTAAACTCAACATGGCAATGATCGATGACGTTGCTAAAACTATCAGTGAGTTTATGAAAGAATACAAAGCAATGGCTGGAGATGATAAACCAAAAGTATTGTTCATTATTGACAGTCTTGGTATGTTGTTAACTCCAACTGATGTTAACCAGTTTGAAGCCGGTGATATGAAAGGTGACATGGGTCGTAAGCCCAAAGCACTAACATCATTAGTTCGTAACTGTGTTAATATGTTTGGTAGTCACAACGTTGGATTAGTTGCTACTAATCACACATACGCAAGTCAAGATATGTTTGATCCCGATGATAAGATTAGTGGTGGTCAAGGCTTTATCTATGCTAGTAGTATTGTTGTTGCTATGCGTAAACTTAAATTAAAAGAAGATGACGATGGCAATAAGATCAGCGATGTACGTGGTATTCGTGCTGCTTGTAAAGTAATGAAAACACGTTATGCTAAACCTTTTGAAAGTGTACAAGTAAAGATTCCATATGAAACAGGTATGAATCCATATTCAGGTTTGTTAGATATGTTTGAAAAGGCTGGATTACTTACAAAAGAAGGCAACCGTTTACAATATGTTACAACTGATGGCGAAGTAATCAAATACTTCCGTAAAGGTTGGGAAAGCAATGAAGATGGCTGTTTAGATAAAGTAATGGCAGAATATAGTTCAACTAAGATAAGTAATAAAATTACGGAGGAAGTTGAAGAATGAGTATTGAAGTTGTAGCAGAAATTTGGAATGAGTTAAAATACGATTTTGATGAAGTTACACAACGTGAAGCAGCTGGTAAAATTATTGATGTGTTAGTTGATTATAACTTTGACTCTAGCGAAATTAAACAAGCATTTCGTGGTGACACTGTTATGATGGCAGCACTAAAAGATTACAACGCTGAACATGAAACCGATGACGAAGAATATGATGAAGAATATGACGAAGACGATTATTACGAAGACGAAGAAGACGAAGACGATTATTAATGGTGATACTTGAACTGGTATAGTAAGATAGTTGATAGTTTGGCTAACATTCCCGATTTCATAAATTATTATGAAAACGAATTGCGTAGTGCTAAATTTGAAATCAGTGTAAAAGGCAAGGTTGAAAAGAATCTTGCCGATTTACCTGGGTTAACAGAACATCGTTTCAATCAATTACAAGAGATTGAGGCTGTTCTCAACTATCTTAATATACAATTACGTAAGATACGCCGTAAACACTTTCAAAAATATCTTGAAGGTTATAATCGTGCGTTAACTAGTCGTGATGCTGAAAAGTATGTAGATGGTGAAGAAGAAGTTATTGATTTTGATTGTATTATTAACGAAGTCGCATTAATACGTAACAAATGGTTAGGTTTAATGAAAGGGCTTGAAAGCAAAAACTTTATGTTGGGACATATTACCCGTTTAAGAACAGCGGGTATGGAAGATGTTTCACTTTAACACAATTGTAATAAATACATTTTTAAGAGGGGTTGATTGATGGATAGTACCGTTAGCACTGACTACTTACTTTATCAATTAGACCTACACCAATTTACAAACATAAACTACAGCGAACATTATAATCATTTGGGTATCCCTTACAAATATATTACCTTTAATTATCAAAAAAATTCCGGGTATATCCAATTATATAACCCCAAGTTTATAAAAGTCAATATAAACAATCACTTAGCTAACATACACGATAATATCCAAAGTGCTATTAATCAATTAAAAGCCTTGACATTACGCTAAAATTTGCTATAATAATAGTGTTAAGAAAAGGAGTTTTTATGTTGAATCGTTTAAGTAATAAGGCACGTGCCTTAATTGAAGTCTTAGTAGGTGTCGCAGTAGTATCTGGGTTTTCAGTATTTGCTGTACACTCTGTTTATGCACCAATTATTGAATTTATTTTCAATTTGGTACTAATTGGAGCATTGATTTACTTGCTTTATGATTTCCGAAAAATGAGTTTAGATTACTCTAACAAGTAATTAATACCCAAAACCGCAAGTGTCTAAGTCTTTGATTTATAAGGATTTATATTTCTTGCGGTTTTCCTATAATTTTGCTATAATATTATTTTACACAACACATTGGAGTTAGAATGGACGTAGTTGAGTATATCCCATCAGTAGTTACTACTGACGTTACAACCGAAGTTAAAACTGATGACGATTTGGCAATGGATCGCATTGCTAGTCGTTTTGCCGTACTAGATGAAATGTCTGCCGCATGTATTAATGGCGACATTCGTGCTATGATTGTTACTGGTCCACCGGGTGTTGGTAAGAGTTATGGTGTTGAACAACAGTTAGCTAAAGAAAATCTTTTTACAACCATATCTGGTAAACGTGAGCGTTTTAACATTGTTAAAGGTGCTATGAGTGGCATTGGGCTATTCGCTACACTTTATAAGTATAGTGATTCACGCAATGTACTTGTGTTTGACGATTGCGATATTTGGGAAGATCAAGACGCACTTAACATTCTCAAAGGTGCGTTAGACAGTGGTAAACGCCGACGTATTAGTTGGAACAAAGATAGCCGACTATTGCGTGCAGAAGATGTACCTCATCAATTTGACTTTAACGGGTCAATTATTTTTATTACCAATCTTGATTTTTCTGATGCTAAGAAAAGCAAAAAAATCAAGGCGCATTTGGATGCATTACAAAGTCGTTGTCACTATCTTGATTTGACTATTGATACTGAACGTGATAAGATGCTACGTATTAAGCAAGTACATCGTGACGCTGAAGGCGGATTATTCTGTGATTATTATTTTGAAAATAACGAGGCAGATCAAATCCTTGATTTTATGTTACAAAATAATAAGCGTTTGCGTGAAGTAAGTTTACGTATGGCACTTAAGATTGCTGATTTAGTTAAAATCAGTGAACTTAACTGGCGTACACTAGCAGAGGCTACTTGTATGCATCGACAGGGAGTTAAACTATGAATAAAGTTTACATGATTTATTATAAAGATCCTAGTGATCCTAGCTTTGAGCCCAAAGTACTTAAACCGGCAAGTTCGCAAGAACTTGCCGAATATGAGATACAAGTTGAAAAACTTAGGGCTAAAACAGATGATGAAAAACAATTAGAATACTATTATGTAGAGAAGTATTTACAATGAAAAAGTTGTTGTTATTGATAGGATTACTGAATCCCATTAATACAAATGCCTTTACGTTAACGGTGAATCCTGCTACAAATAGGGATTCGGTTGTTATCAATTTAAACGGCGAATTTGATCGTGATTCGTATAAACAAATGTATTATTTGTTTAGCCATTTGCGAGGTGAAAAGGTTACTATTGTAGCTAATTCACCGGGTGGGTTAGCAAATCAGTTGCCCGATATAATGAAACTTGTTCATTATAATAGAGTTGATTGGGTAGTACCTAAAGAAAACTCGTGTAATAGTGCTTGTGCTTGGGCTGCTATTGGAGCCGAACATATTACGGGTAGGTTGGGTTTTCATTGCGTAGTTGACGTTGAAAATTCAACAGAAGCCAATTTTAAATATGAAATAGAAAATCCAGACAACGCTATTAATTCTAGAATATATAATCTATTATATTCATGGCAAATCCCAACAGACAAGCGTTGGTTTACTAAAAATATAACTTGGGTAAACTTCAGTTAAACAAATATTAAAGGAGATTGATATGGCACATGTTGAAATGATTGATGATAGCGTTACAGTCACTGAGGCTGTAGATAAAGTTTTAGTTAGCAAAGTTAAAGAAATAATGGAAAAATATGCTAACACCGAAACTTTTACTGATGAACTTTGTGATTTAATTATGGAAGATATACGAACAATTTTTGGTAAAGACACACCTGCAAAACTAATGATTGATTCAGATACAAAAGAAATTGAGATTACTATTCCCAATTTTACTAATAAATTAATTAAATTTTCGTCACTTGAGTTACTTAAAAAGGAAGATTAATATGAAACAATGGTTTATGGATTGGATGCCACTTATCATGGCAATTTTTACTTTACTAATCGCAATTGCTACTGTATTAAATGGTGAGGGTGTTCTAGCATCAGGGTATTTTCTAGCGTTTAGTGGTTGGTTTGCAGCATACGGTGAACGCGCAGATAATAAGAAACAATAATGAACGGAACCGCACATATTTTTATTGATAACGGCAGTATCAAAATTGAGTTGCCTTTTAATTCTAAATTTGTAAAACATTTTAGAAAAAATACATATAACACTTTTATTTGGAATAAAATAGATAAGGTATATGAAACTAAGTTTAACACTTATGCATTAAAGTGTGCGGTTAATGAGTGTAGTAAATTTTTTAACGTAACGTTTTGTGATGTTCTGAAACCAGTTATTGAACACGCTATATCTATACAAGATAGGATTTTTGAACCCACATTAGTTGAGTCAAATGGTAATTATTATATCGCTTGTATCAATGAATCGTTACACAATCAAATAGCAAATGTAACATTGGATAATTCTTTAGAATCGTTGCACAACTGTACATTATTATCCGTAAAAGTTAATGAAAATATTTATAAAGATAATCCAGCTAAAAACTTTGCTGCAAATAAACATGTTACTATAGATGTAGATTATCTACCTTTTGTGCGTGATTGGTTATTAGAATTAAATATAAAGCATATCTATATGTCGCAGGTGATAGGCAATTCTACATCATCATTTTTATCTCGACAACTTATAAAACAAGTTTTTGTAGACCGATTTGTGCTTAAAGAAGAAAAAAAATTAAGAAAACTGCCATTTAATAAACCTTTTGTATACTTTATTGATACATATGAAAAGCCCAAAGATTATATGTTTAAGGCAGACAAAGTGATACAATTGACTAACAATAAAAAATAACATGCACAAATGTAAAATAATAATCAAAGATGAAGTAAATTGTAAAATTGAAAATTTAGAATTGGATGCCCGTAGGGCATTAATGAAAAAATTTGAATTTGAAATACCTGGTGCTAGGTATTTACCCAGTGTTCGTTTAGGTAGATGGAATGGCAAAACAAGTTATTTTAGTTTGGCGGGTAGTTCATATATAAATTTATTGGATCAAATCATTCCTGTATTAGAAAATTATGGATACGATTTTGAATTAGAAGATTTAAGAGAACATTCCAATACCTTTAACTTTGTAGAAGTTACCGAAAATACATTTGCACATAAGGTTTGGCCTAAAGGTCATACGGCTGAAGGACAACCTATTACATTGCGTGACTATCAAGTAAAAATAGTTAATTCATTTCTAGCTAACCCACAATGTTTACAAGAAATTGCTACGGGAGCAGGTAAAACTATTATGACTGCTGCTCTTAGTCATAGTGTAGAAAAGTGTGGACGCAGTATTGTAATTGTACCCAATAAAAGTTTGGTATTGCAAACAGAAGAAGATTATATTAATCTTGGATTGGATGTTGGTGTGTACTTTGGCGATAGAAAAGAATACAATAAGACACATACAATTTGTACTTGGCAAAGTCTAAACAACATGCTTAAAAATACAAAAAATGGTGTTGCTGAAGTAGAAATCAAAGACTTTATTGAGGGTGTGGTCTGTGTAATAGTAGACGAAGTACATCAGGCTAAAGCGGATGCATTAAAAACATTGTTAACCGGGGTATTCAGTCAAGTTCCTATTCGTTGGGGATTAACTGGAACTATACCCAAAGCTGATTATGAAAAGACTAGTTTATTAGTAAGTCTTGGACCTGTCATAAATAAACTCGCCGCAAGTGAATTGCAAGACAAAGGTGTATTAGCAAAGTGCCATGTCAACATTGTACAGTTAAAAGATGATGTTGAATTTAAAACTTACCAAGCTGAACTTAAACACTTATTGGAAAACGATAAACGGGTAGATAAGATAGCACAACTAATTCAACAGATTAGTTTGTCTGGAAACACATTAGTACTAATTGATCGTGTTAATCCTGGTAAAGACCTTGTTGATCGTATGCCTGGCAGTGTATTTGTAAGCGGCGATACGAAACTAGTTGAGCGTAAAGAGGAATACGATGAGATTAAGACAAGTGACAACAAAATATTGGTTTGTACCTATGGCATTGCGGCTGTTGGTATTAATATTCCTCGTGTATTTAATTTGGTCCTCATCGAACCCGGGAAGAGTTTTGTAAGAGTAATTCAAAGTATTGGTCGCGGTATTCGTAAAGCCGAAGACAAAGATCATGTAGAGATTTGGGATATTACTAGCAGTTGTAAGTTTGCTAAACGTCACTTAACACAACGTAAAGCATACTATAAAGAGGCTAACTACCCTTTCGATATGGAGAAACTAAGTTATTGACTTTATTAGAAAAAGTGATATAATATACTTATGAAAATACTAACATTAGATGATAAGTTTTACAATTTAGAAACACTACCCGAAGAAATTGATGATATGCGTTTTGCTATCCTCGATAACTCTAATCCAAATAATGTAGATTATCATTATATCCCATTGATCTTTTTGGAGACATTTAATAGTCCCGCATTAGTATTAAAGATCGGACAACACAAGATTAAAATGCCATTAGATTGGCAAATATTAATTGGTGAAAAA
>Ga0208250_1000328_pt1 | contig 15146 bp, 21 predicted proteins | sample CryBogCBE18Aug09_FD_184557 | JGI IMG/M metagenome (GOLD analysis project Ga0208250, IMG submission 184557) | Freshwater microbial communities from Crystal Bog, Wisconsin, USA - CBE18Aug09 (SPAdes) (version 2) | ecosystem: Environmental > Aquatic > Freshwater > Lake | place: Crystal Bog... | reverse complement strand
AGGTTCCCAACCAGTCGGGTGTTCTTTCTTGTGACGACGCTCAAACTCGTCAAGCATCTTTGCCACAATTACACTCCCCTACTCGGTGTCGCCTAATTGAAGGCCAAGAAATACTGACACCACGACTTTGCATAAACTTTTCAATAGATGCAATCGTTATGTCTTTTTCAAGTAACGCCGCTTCAACTTTTTCTAAGTCATCTTTTTTTAGTTTTGTTGCTACCTTTGCAAACAAACATGACTTATTCTTTGGCTGATAAAACTCTGATAAATCCATTTACTGCCTCCTCGATAGGTTCCTCCACCTATCAGGAACTTTACTACAGGTCTGAAGCAGATACAACGACCGTTCCCTGAGCTGCAACCTGTGTAGCCGTTGTGTCTGCGCCCGAAGATGGGTAGCCATACCATTGCCACGACCAAGTGCCAGGCTGTCCAACAGTTGAGATGTTGGCGTAGAAGTAACCAGTACCCTGTGAACCTTGCTTAATCGTTCCAGTCGGATCGCCAGTCGGATTGACCCAAGTGTACGAAACCTCAGTCTGCCCCTGAATGGAGTAACTGAACTTTACGTTGTCTGGGTTCACCACTGTTCCGCCAATAGACGTAAAAGGCTGTGAGGTGTAGAACTGGATAGTTGTATTTTCAATGATGTTGTATGACATTTAGTATGGGCTTTCTACGAGAATCTTTACGTTGCCATGCAGACCGGCTGTTGTGAAGTCACCTTCAACACTTCCAGTTTTCCACTTTCCGCGAAGGCTTGCTGTGAGGAAGTCACCAGCCACTTCACCGGGAGCAGAATGGGTAAATACTTGACCGACACCGTTGGCTGAGAAGGTGGTGTAGATTGCCCCCTGTGCCGGCAGGAAGGCGTTTCCGACGGCTCTAAGTTGTGCGCTGGCAGATAGGTTGGCATTTCCAGGATGGACAATTACGCCAGTTGCCTGTGCCGAGAATGTAGAGGTCTGCGCACCAGTTCCAGGAAAGCTATTTACGCCTGTCGCCGAAGCAGAGTAGGTTCCAATTATTGAGCCGGTTCCAGTAAGTCGAGCTAATCCTGTGGCTGAACCGTTAAATGACCCTGAGAGGTTTCCGCTCGAAGGCAAAAAGGCTGATCCGTTAGCCGAAGCACTGAACGAGCCTGATACCGAAGCGATACCATACAGAGCTGCACTTCCAGTACCGCTTGCCGAAAAGGTAGAGGTCTGTGTGCCTCTTGCAGGAATGAACGTAGTCGCCGTTCCGCTTGCCGAGAATGAACTTGTAAGAGTTCCGAAAGCGGCTGGTACAACTAATCCAGTAGCACTAGCCGAGAATGTTCCGGCGAGTTGTCCGGTTCCAGGCTCAAAGGCAGAGCCGGTAGCCGAAGCATTGAAAGTCGAACTGAGTGCGCCCTGACTTGGCAGAAATGCTGAGCCAGTAGCAGAAGCCGAGAATGTTGAGTTGAGTGAGGCAGTGCCAGGAAGTTGTGCCGACCCTGTGGCGCTGGCTGAGAATGACGCTGTGAGAGCGCCGGTTGCGTACAAAGCAGCCGAGCCAGTACCGCTTGCGCTGAAACTAGTAGAAAGTGAACCAGTGCCACTTGTTACTACCGTTACGGTTCCAGTAGCACTTGCCGAGAAACTTTCCGACAATGCTCCTGTGCCGTTTGTTACTGTACTGCCAGCGTAACCCTGGGCAAGGTAAGCCTGTCCAATGTAGTTACCACCGAGCATGGGCGTTCCTTAGTTAGTAGGTGTAGCAAATGTTTGAGGGCAAGTCTTGTCAAATCCCTCAACGTTGTGGAACCATTCCCCTTGTGATAATTCAATAATTGGTTGCGAGCAGTGAATACAAATCATTGTGGAGCTGCGAATGTTGATCCGTCAAATGTCCAGCCAATTCCAGCAGGATTAGCCTCGGTGTATTCCACGCAGGTTGCCCCTGTTGCGATTTGTGCATCTTCAATTGTGTCGGCGCTGACCACGTTAGAAACTGTGTTGCCATTCATAACTGCAAATGTTGCCATTATTGTCCTTTAGTAAAAGAGGTAGACGACACCAGCACCGCCAGTACCGCCTGTTCCTGAGTTAGAGGCTCCACCACCGCCACCGCCGTAGTTACCGCCGTTACCGCCGTTAATTCCTGAGCCGTTAGAACCGTTAGTTGCGTTGACTCCGAGGAAGGCATAACCGCCACCACCGCCACCACCACCGAATGTAATTCCTGAACCTGTTGAACCTGTGCCACCAGTTTTAGTGTCCGAGTTACCACCGGCTCCACCTGTCATTGTTCCGGTTGCTGAGGTTGCAGAACTGTATGCAGAACCGCCACCACCACCGATTAAACCAGCACCACCGGCTCCACCTGTTGCGTTGTTTGTCGCAGTCGTAGTTGTAAATGCACCAGCACCACCACCGCCAGATACTCCAGCACCAGCAGCACCAACAATAGCATTTGTAGAGGTAAATAGACTTTGACCGCCACCGCCACTAACACCAGGAACGGTACTGGTTGAAGCAGGTGCGCCTGTGTAAGAAATAGAACTTGCACTACCAACAACAGCAGAAGTTAAAGAACCAGCACCGCCTCCGCCTCCGCCAATGATAGATGCAATAACAGCAGTTTGACCAGTACCACCACCAGCACCACCACCGGCTACTAATGCACCGTATTGTGAGTAACCACCTGCTGAACCGGCTGAGGCTGAACCGCCTATACCACCGGCTCCAACAATAACTGACGTTGCTGCTTGTGACCAACCGGCTGAGAAAGCACCTGCGCCACCACCACCGCCTACACCAGCAGCCGTTGAGCCTCCACCGCCACCACCACCGATTGTAATTACATACACTCGGTTAATGCCAGTAGGGATTGTGACTGACCCAGTTGAGGTCAATGTCTGTTGTAGTTTTAATCCAAATGGTGTATCGGAAAATTGTGCGTTTGAGTAGATGTTTACTGCCATAGTTTGTCCTTAATAGAAAATGTAAAGAATACCAGCGCCACCAGCAAAAGTAGTTCCACCATTACCACCACCACCGGCTCCACCACCACCAAGACCACCAGTACCGCCGTTAATTCCTGAAGCGTTACCGCCGTTTCCGGCTACGCCTGCGCCACCCCCAGCAGCACCGTTTGTGTTTGTACCAGTAGTTCCAGTTCCACCCGTGTATGTCGTTGATGAAATCAAAGATTGACCGTTTCCACCATTACCGCCTGTGCGTGTTCCGGTTGTGCCATAACAACCGCCCCCACCGCCACCGGCGTAACCGTTTCCACCATTACCGCCAATTTGCGTTAATGAACTAACACCAATTGCAGAACCACCACCCCCGCCAGAAATACCTGAACCACCGTTACCGCCATTACCACCAGCAAAAGTAGTTCCACCACCACCGCCCCCACCGCCGACACCAGGGTTTCCGTTGCTTGCGTTAGTAGTTGATGAGCCAGCGCCACCGGTACCACCAGGTTGTCCGTAAAAGTTTATTGCGGCTGAAGCGGCGGATAAGGAAGAAGTAGCACCACCACTACCGCCGCCGTAGTATGAAACTATACCTTGACCACTACCACCACCGGCAAAAATGTGTCCGTAACGAGTAAAACCACCTGATGCACCAACACCACCAGCACCGACTACGCAAGAAGAACAAGCCGTTGTCCAACCCCAAGTAATACCCCCTGCGCCACCACCCCCAAAAGTAGAGCCACCACCACCGCCAACGCAGATAGCAAAGACCCAGTTAATACCAGCAGGGATAGTTACCGAAGTAGTACCAGCGTTGATAGTCTGGCGAAGTTGTAGTCCGTAGGGAACGATTTGAGATGTGTTTGAGCGAGGCGTGTAATTAGAAGCGCCTGGATTCCAGTCGGATACCTGACTACTTGAAACACCTCTATTTAACGGCTTACTCATTATGCAACCCTGTTGACGTATCCTGAGATTGTGATTACGCTGGCTGTTGCTGCGAAAGCGTAAACGGTGTTCGCAGCCGAACCTGTGCCTGTAAGAACAAGTCCAGGAGTAATAAGAGTTAGACCCGATTGTGGTGGGATAGTAATAATGATGTTCTGGTCAGGAGCCGTTGTTCCACCGTACTGCACCGTCAAAAGGACAGGTGAGGTCGAGGTGTTAGTGGCGTAGAGCCATACTTCGTCAATGGCTGTAGAAGAAGTACCTGTGGCGTGGATAGTCGTTCCGGTAGAAGCTGTGGCCACGACCTTGATTGGAAGCCCCTGTGTTGATCCACTTAGTAATTGCTTTGAGTATGTTGCCATGATTTCCTAACTAAACACTTGATTTGAGAGAATGATTTGGTCTGTTGCAATGTCTGATGAGCCAGTACCACCATTAGTAATAGAAAGAATCCCAACTACGTTAGCGGTGTTGTTGCTCGAAGTCATGTACCACTGACCAGCAGCGTAGTTAATAAACGAGTACGCACCGTTGACCGGCACAACAAGCGAGGTCACGCTTGACGTAGAACCGAGTGGGAGCATTGAATTTGACCCGAACCCTGCGGTGACTGGAACTGATGAACGGTTAATGATTGTCCACGTCGCACCGTCAACAGGCAAGGCAATTGCGCTGATTGTCTGTGAAGCGGTAGAGCCAGCAAAGATTGTTACTTCGTTAGGCCCTGCGGTTGCTGTCGCTGAACGGCTGACCATGTGGGCTTCAATGAGAGTCCACCAAGTACCAGGCGTACCAGCAGTAGTGCATACCCAAATGGTTGCAGTCTGGTCAATGATAAAGTCGCCAACGGCAAATGTTCCGCTAGTCGGTGCGCCGTTAGTTGTGGCTCCAACGTACCTAGAAGCAGAAGTAGCACCGGTAAGACCAGAAGCCTTAAAGTCAGGTGCGACTACTTCGCCGGTGAACGTAGCACCCGAAAGCGGTGCTAGTTGGTTAAGAAGGTTTGCGTCAACTGTCTGTGCAATCTGATAGCCAACAGCAATGCTCTGAGCTGTGGTTCCGTACTGCGCTCTGGTAATCGTGAAGGTGTCAGTGGAGACATTCGTGACCCTGACGATTTCAGCGTTGGTGTTTGTTGGCTGCGCTCCGCTAGGCCAGATAGTTGCGTCAAACGGCGTGGTAGGAAAGTATGATCCCTGACCAGCCGTGACGACCAAACTTGTTCCAGACGTGGCAGGAGACGGTGCTGTTGCTACGTTGGAATATGCAAAGTTCTTAAGGCTGTCCATCAAACTGACTTTCTATTGAGCGTCGGTCTGAGTTTCCTCTTCAACCGTCGCAGGTGGCGTAACTGTTCCTACTGCTGATGCAGTGAACTCTTGTTCGTTTGCCATGTACTACGAGAGGCTGGTCGTTACAGCGCCAATAGCAAAAGTTACGGTAGAACCGGCTGAAATAGCGCCTGAAAGTCCAGATGTGGTTCCACCGCCCAGGTAGGTTCCTGATGTCGAAGCTGTGAACAGACCGAAGTAAGGAACTCCACCTGCTTCTACTGGCATGTTTGTGAATGTCTGTGCGTTCGTTGAAGCCTGTGAACCGGCTGATGCTGATCCAAATGCGATTGCTTGGCGAGCGTATGAACCACCAGTTACTTCACCAGACGCACCAGTTGTTGATGGGTCGCTTGTGAAAAGTGCGAGGTAGTAAGTTGTTGAAGGAACGAACATGGCGTTGAGGCCAGCGTTCTCTTGTGCTGCAGGAAGTCGTGCCACTTTGTCTCCTAAGTGTAGGTGTCTATTTTAGCAGGTTTGCTAGTGATTTTTTGGTGATGCTTTTATTACTGGCGTTCTCATAATGTCTAATTCAGCCATCATGTGTTTTACGTCAGCAATGATTTCTTTGAGGTCAGCGAGTTCCTTATTGGCGTGTTCGCTTACATCAAGATGGTACGCAGCCAGTTCAGCCGAGATTCGGTCTGCTCGTTTGGCGGCGATGAGAAGGATTGCTCCCTGTAACCCAGCGAGGGTTGAGAGCATGAGATTAAGCAGGATGAACGGATAGACATCGAAAGGGTGATGTGAGTATCCGTTGTAAAGCATCCATGCGGTCATTAAAACTACAAATGAAAAAACGAAAGGCCACGAACCCATGCCGTGTCGCATAGCGTCTGCAGCTCGTTCCCCTAATGTGCGCTCGTCACCGGATCGAACCGCAGGGTGAAAGTGCCAGTGGGATTGCTTCTTAACCATCTACTGCGTCGTGGAACCCCAAGTGTCGGTCTAAATCTGATGTGACGGCATCGAGTTTCTTTTCAATGCGGTCAACTGCGTCACGAAGGCTAGAACCACCGTTGGGCTTAGTCTCCTTCTTAATTTCGTCTAAGCGGTCTGAAACCGAGCGAGCAAGAATGTTGTGACCGAATCGAAGCACTCCCCAAACCATTCCAAGAAGGAATCCTACGGCAACGATTAACTGAACCCAGAAATTGAAAGTGTTGGCGTTCATACTATGCAGCCGGAGGTGTGTGTATCCCTTGGGCGTTTATTGCAGAAGTGTTGAAGCGTAGGTAGGTCTGTGGCAAACGACCATCCTGATTGACGTGAACGTAACTAGGGTCGCCCTGTTGACCATGTGAGATGGTTAAAGGGTTCTTTGCGTTAGCGCCGGTAACGTCAACGATGAGTGCTGTGTGCCAGCCGGTTCCTGGGCCATAAACGATTACGTCGCCTGGCTGAACTTGGTTGAGAGGAATCTTGGTTCCGTGTGCCAGAAGTGTGCCGGTGTAGCCGGTGTGGTTGTAGCTCTGAGCATTTGGATCAGGTGCGCCAGCCCAGTTGTAGCAAAGGGTGACAAAGGCTGAGCAGTCGGCGGTCACTGGCAGTTTGCCTGGGTTTCCGATGCCCGACATACGCTCTGGGCCTTCTGAGTATGTGAACTTGGCGTGATTAGTGGCTGCCCACTTTGCCCACGCAACGATGTTTTGTCTTACGTCTGTCATTATTTCTCCTTATGAAAGTGCGGTTACGGTCATTGAACCGTAAGTCATCTGAAAAGCGGTAGTTGTAGAGTTTGTTGTTCTATAGGCATACAATGAAAATGCTCCATAATACGGTGATGTTCCTGCGGTAATAACTGGAAGCTGAAATTGAGTTGAACCACCAAATGAAACGTATTGACTTGCTGGAACGTACCCACCAGCAAATTGTTTGAAAGAACCGTCAGGGCAACCAATTACAAAATCTATTCCTGTTGCCGCAGATGGTGTTGATGATTGTCCAGCGTGTACCGTAACAAGAAAGTTTTTGTAAAAACCACATTTAATAGACCCTGAGTTTCCAAGAGTGTCAGTCGTTGTTTGAAACCAGGGTGATGAAGTTCCACCTGTAATTCCTGATAAAGTTTGGCTAGGCGTATACGTTACCGTACTGTTTCCATTAGCAATAACTGGCCCTTGATAAGCGTACGCAATTCCACCAAGACCTGTTCCTGTGTTTACAGGTGTTGACGCAGTAAAGTTAAAAGTCGTACTGCTTGGAACTTGTTGAATAAGAATAAACGGATTGTTGTAATCGTAGTTTGAACCACTGTAAGACCAGGGCGTGTTGTTAATGATGGTGATGTATTGACCAGCAGAAAACCCATGAGGGAAAGCAGTTGTGCAAGTAACCTCAGATGAGTAGCCAGATGCAGGGCCGGTAATCTGTTGAATCTGAATACCAATAGAGTTTTGCAAAGAAACAGAACTGGTTTCCCAGGTGTAAGTTCCGGGTGTTCCACTGACGTAAGAAAGGTATTGACCTGTTGTCGGTGTATTAGAAAACCCTGTTCCGAGTATTCCTGAAACGTAAGTGTTTCCTGTGTTAGTAATGCTTACGTCACCAACCATTGTTTCAGGGTTCCAAGTTGTTCCGTCGGAAATAAGCAACTGAGCGTTTGACGGTGCAGTGGTGCTAATTGGTTTTCCACGCAATGCAACTACCGTTGCAGCTTGACTGCCTGAGCCAGGGCCAGCCGTAACGTCGCCGGTAAGTTGCGTAATACCAGAACCACCGCTAGACACGGTTCCCCAACGAGAAGCATTAGTGCCGTCTCCAACTGAGGTTAGAACTTGACCTGATGTAGAGGTATTAGGTACGTTTGCCATTATGTCCTCACTGGGTATGGATCAAGAACAAAAGACGTGTGCCATTGTCCAGGGTCAGCCTGAAAGTCGTGCGAAACAGATTCTACAACGTAGTTAGTGTTTATGATTCCTGCCCCAGAAGCGTTAGGTGGTGTGCGCTGAAAGTTAATTACAGTACCAAATGTAGTTCCAATAAGGTTAGGTATGTAATAACCGATTGGTGTACTTGATGATTGGTTTGTTGACTCAGCTCGTAATTCAACATTTTGAACGCGAGGTATTGGACTTCTAAACAAGTAACCCAAGAAGTTTGCTGTTGAAAGCGCACTGTTAAGCGTTGAGTGAAGCGTCGAAGATTTAACAAGTGTTGAGGATCCGTAAAGCGGCTCGGCAGATGTGTTTTCGTAAAGTTGTTCAATACCTGCCTGTGGTGTAACTTTTACAGTTGTCCACAAGTCAACGTCGTCTCGCATTGTTTGTAAGCTTGGGCCGTCATACGGTACGCCAGTATTGGTATCCGACCAAATCGCCGTAGCAGTAGATCCGCGAGTTCCCAAAGCCCATGAACCAGTATTTGTTGTTGAGTTCCACGTCCAAGTGCCGTAGTAGTTCTGATTGTAAAACTGGAAGTGTCCGTTGCCATCTTGGAAAAATCCACCAATGTCGGTGTCTGTAACTTGCTGAATAAGATCTAGAGCTGTTGACCCTGTAATTGGTGCATCCCAGTAGAAAGGCTCACAAACAACTGCTCCTTGTCCACTTAAATAAGAATAGGCAACACCGTTAACGTAGAAAATGTTTGAATTCAAAGTTATGGAATTGCCAACAACTTGTCCGTATCCAGCAATAGTAAGAATTTCAGCAATGCGGTCAGCTGATGTGTAATTCGTTGCGGTTGTTGGGAAACCGAGTTGAAGTAAAGAACCAGCACGATACCTTGAAAGAACTTCCGAAGAGTAAAGCGTAGAAGTATTGCTGTTGTTACTAATAATAATTTCGTCAATAATGCAAGGACAGGCGGCAGCAGTATTTGTGTCACCCAAGTTTCCATTAGATCCGCCAATAACAAGAGGGGCAGAACTAAAAGAACTTGCGTTGTATGTAGAAAAACCGTTGTAGTACGAACCAGACCATGAAATAGGTGTAAGAGTTCCGTCGGCGTAAATACACAGTTGGTTAGAGGAATTATTAACAAGACCAATGTGATGCCAATAACCGTTGCTTATTGTTACGTTTGAAAGTATTACAGAACTAACGTTACCAATTACCGTTGCAGTTGCAGGGTGATTAGTGCTGGTTAGGTTAATGGTGGTTGAGTTTGAACTTGCAATTTGCCATTCACCGTTCCAGTTGGAAGGTGTGAATCCTGTAAGTTTTAACCATTGACCAGATGCTAAGTTTGTACTTAAAGCGCCAGACGCAAAACTTCCGTGAAGGGTAAGAGCGGTTGACGTTGAAGTAGCAGAAGTAATTGTTCCGATTGATTGACCATAAAGCACTGCTTCAAGTACGCCTCTAGGCGAAGCCCAAAGTTGAATGTTCGGCCCACCGGAACCATAACCACCAGCTTCGATTGTTGTTATCTGAGTACCGGCAGAGCCTCCACCAAGAAACCAGAAATCCAATCCGCCAGAAGTAGATGCTGGAACGTTGGTAATAGACATGTAGCCAGAAGGACTTGTAGAGCCACCAGCAAGGTCAACTGAACCATTGTTGTCATACACCATTGCACCGTTTGTCTGAAACGAAACAGCACCGTAATAATAACCAAGACCAGAACCCTTTTGGTCGGCAGTGTTCATTACCGTTGCGGTTCCACCAGTTCCGTTAATTCCAGCACCAGGGTTAAAGGCTAGGGTAAAAGAAGAAGCGGTTGGTGTTCCGTACACTTGGTAAGCAGATGTAGAACCAGTGTTAAGCGAAGCACCTGTGATTGTTGAAAGGTTGACAACAGAAACGTATTGACCAGATTGAAAATTGTTGGCTGCCGTGTAGTCCGTGTAACCCACACCGTAAGCAACAGATGGACTTACCGCACCGGTAACAGAAGCTTGCGCCGTAATGTCACAACGATACCAATTTGTAGTTGACGTAGTGTTTGCATAAGTCGACCAAAAGTTAGCCGAAGCCATTTCTTTAAGACTTAAGTATTTTGTCAAGTCAGAGGCGTTAATTCGTAATTCAGAGTTAAGTGCGTCAACAACCAATTCTTGAATACTGTCGGTAATCCCCCAGAAAATAGGGTAAGTAGTTCCATTCCAAGTTGCGGTAATAGCAATAGGATTTCGAGTGTCTAAAACAGACCCAGTGCCGTTAACAGAACCGTTGGTAAAAAACCCATTTCGGTTATTGACTGTCATTAAAACAGTTGTGGCTTCAACTCGGTCAAGAAAGTGTTGTTTACCAGCGCGAGTTTGAAAATCTTGAACATAAGCAGATGCGTTTGTCCAGTAAGTATTGCTAGCACCAGAAGCAGGAAGAGCTTGTTGATTGGCGGTAAACAAAGTAGCGCCACTAGCAGTTGGTTTAAAGGCTATGTAAACATCCAGCGTAGGTAGAGAATCAAGTTTCACTATTGAACTCTTCTGGTTGTGTTCACCTGCAAGTTAGGAGGTTTGGTCTGGTTGTTAAGTTGCTTTTGCGCGGTAACACCAAACAAGTTTCCCTTGTTGCGAACGTCGTTTGTCATTGCAAGTCTAATAGCGTCAGCAAGAGTTTTCATTGCAGAAGGATTTGCTACAAGTGCTTGAACAAAAACCTGAATGTCAATAGCAACCTCAACGTTTGAATCGTATTCATCTACCATTAGTTCCCTTTTTAGTGAGTGACGTAAACTCTAACGCCAAGTTTTGTTTTTACAACAGTTCTTGTGACTTGTGAAGCAGAGCCAGTAAGAGGAAGGTTGGCAGGATTAACACCGCTTGGGAGAAGGAACCCACCTGATGTGATTCCTGTGGTTCCGCTAAATCCAAATCCTGGAGCGTATGGACTGTATGAAGGGAGTTTGTTTCCAAATCCATAAGGAACAGCAAAATTTCTCATGTAATTATACGCAACGCCAATAGCGTTAGTAACATTCTTCCACCAGGGAGTTCCCTTGTCTGGGTGCAATACGGTTGAAATTTGTTGTGTTGTTTTTTCTTTTATTGCAGTAATAATAGCAGCGCCTATTATTAGACCCCAGGGGCCAGCCCAAGCAGTAGAAATTTCTGCGCCGAATAAACCTGCCATTCTTATAGCAATACCAGAAATTTTTATTCCAATAGCGGTTGCAAATAGTCCACCGGCAAGTTCCGCAGCGGCCTTAGAAAGAACAGGGTGCTTTTGGAAATAAATGATAATTCCGTTGGCCCAGTTTACAATGTCGGTTGCTTTTGGTAGCAACCAATTTCCAACGTTAATCATTAAAGCAGAAGAAGCTCCACCAAGTTGTTTTAATTTGAAATTAAGAGTTGTGGCAACGTCAGAAAAGTTAAGAACATTTTTGCTATTGCTTTCGTAAGCTTGACCAATTTTATTAACGCTGTCAATATACATTTTGGTATGTGTTCCACCTAGAGCAAGCGCAACAGAAAGGCCGGTTATACCACCATAGATTTTTCTTTCAGCTGCAATAAATTCTGCCGAACCTCTTGGGAAGTGTTTTGCTAACTGTTCAGTAATAAGTTTCAAAGCGTTAGCAACACCATTTTTAGGATCCATAAGAACTTGATGAAGTTGTTGACCCGAAATACCAATTTGAGCCATTATTTTTTGTGCTTGATTTCCTGGTGCAGCTAAGTTCAAAAATGAGTTACGAATTTGCTGAACACCGAATCTAGCTTGTTGACCTGATACGGTCATAGTTGCGATTGCACCCGCAACTTGCTTAAACGGAATACCAAGTGAAGCAGCGATTGGAAGAACTCGACCCATTGAGTAACCAAGCAATGTCATGTTGGTTTTACCAAGAGCAACTGTTTCAATAAGCGCAGAAGTGACCGCAGCTGACCTATCTGCTCCAAGATTGTAGTCTCTCAGAACAGTGGTAACAGCGGAACTCATAGAAGCCATGTCGGTAAAACCTACAGCCGCACCTTGAGCGCTAGCTTTAAGAACTTTTAACGCATCCGCCCCGTGATAACCGGCAGATTCAATGTAATACATTCCATCAGCAAGTTGTTTTGGGGTAGCACCTACAGCGCCAGCCATTCCAAGAATACCTTTGCGAATCATGTCTATGTTTTTTACAGATTCTCCAGCGTCCGTTACAAGACGAGTAGTTGCTGATTGAAAATCTGCTGCCATTTTTACAGACACAACACCTATAACAGCACCGGCAACAAGAACCTTGTTGGCAATCCTGTTCATTCCAGCTGCCATAGCCTCGCTGGTTGTTTTTGTTGTTGTGCCAAGTTTCAACATGGAGGCATCAGCCTTAGCCATGTTTGCTTCGTATTGGCGAATGTCAGCAAAAAGTCTTGCTACTACTGGAGGTAAGAATCCCATTATGCTTGTAGCGCTATGCGCCATTCCTCCATTGCTAGTGCTGTTATTTCTTCAATGCTTTTATCAAAACCAGGTTTCATGTAAGGATAAGGTTGCGACCTTGATGTTCCGGTTTCTACGTATTGAGAGTATTGAACCCCTGGGCCGTATGCTGGCCCGGTCTCAGATACCCACACGCCTTTTCCGGTTGTGTAAACAGGAAGTACGGCTATTGACCTTTTTAGATTTCCAGTACGCTCTGTTGGGCGCGTCGGTATAGCCGGAACGCTTTTAGGTTGTCTGTCTCTAAATTCTTTTTTGGCATTAGTGCGGATTATTTCTCCGCCCTTGTAAACGATGTTACGAGCGGCGGTGTTGGCTGCTTCAATAGTTACATCCATAGCTGCAAAGAACTCATGCTCTCCAACAAGAACCACTCCGCTAGCCATTTTTAACCTCTTCTACCATTCCGTCAATAGCAATCAACCATTCAGTTACCTGTCGTGGTTGATTCATAAAATCTTCGTGTGACCCACCAAAAGTTTTACGAAATTGGTATTCTCTAAAAAGGTCAGCCATCTCAGGGTCAACCCCTGAGTCTCTTCCTTTTAGTGCTGCCTCTAACCGCGCTAGTCGGCGATAGGGGCTTTTGGGTCAATGTCCGGCGAAACATCAAGTGTCCCGTTAAATTCATTTGAGCAAGCCTCTGATAAAGCTTCAAACATTGCTTTAGGCAAATCAAGGACGCTATCAGTTGTCGGCAAATCGCCAAACGACCAAGACTTGACCATGCCAACAATTAGTTCTGCCTGGTATCCGTCTAGGTTATTTTGGTCTTCGTCTGAAATGGTGCTGAACACAGTCCATGTTTCAGGTTTGCTTTCGTCAAATCCTTCTGCTGAAATCTTTGCTGCCGAGCCAGCCGCCTTCATGTACGCGCGTGAGATGTTACGAGCTGTGCGCTCAGATATTTCTTCACGCGAATACAAGATGGCTGACTGTCCGTTTGGAAGGTTTATTGCTGGCATTTTATCCCCTTTGGGTTATTGTTTAGTAAGGCGTTGATGATGCGTTTACAATCGTTGCCTGGATTGGTGAGTAACCAGTCGTAGCGTCGGTTGCGTCTGCGTTTGCTGTAAATTCTACTTCAATTTCTGTGTATTCTTTTGAGCGAACGCGCTTGACGTTATGGAATTGTGCAGCGGTCATTGTGAAAGAAATACTGTGCTGAACAGATGAAGTTGAGTCGTTAGGGTCAGTGAGAGTAATTACTACTGCCTGTGGCGAGCGTGTAAGTGCTTCTGCGTTTGTTCCAGTTGACCATACATCTGTGCTTGAGTTTACAACCGCTGTGAACTTACCGGTTACTTCAATAGGCCCAGCAAAGTTTGTTAGAGGAGCCTGTGAACCCATTGTGAAAATAGGAGCAGTCTTGCGCTCAAGTTTCAATTCACCGGTTTGAATGTAGTTAAACGTAGTTCCGCCAACCGAGATTGTTGTATCCCAAGCAGGGATCATGTGTTCCGGGTTTGCAGGGAACGAAAGCGTTGTAAATGGAGCCGGTGGTGTGGTGTATGAAGTGTATGGGTTTCCAAAGAACTTCACGGTTGCGTCTGCTGCTGCTTCTGCACCGTATGTCAAGTTAATGCTGTCTGCCTGTGCGCCGGTAATGGTGAAGTAGTTAGCACCGTCAAAGTCAAGGATTGAGTATGACTGTGGCTGTGAGCCTGTTGAAGCGCTGTTTAACAACTTGATGTTGTGTGAGCTTGAAGAACCAGTTGTTGTAACTGTGTCTGTTCCACCAAGAACTGCTTTAACAAAATTTCCAAATGTGTCGGCAAACAGGTAGAACTTAGCGTCGTACTCGTCGTGACGGACACCCTGAACTTGGTCATAGACCATTACAGGTGAGCCTCGGAAGGCTTCGTCTCGCAAGAAGGTCTGCATTGGCGTTACTTGTGGAGTTGTTACCGGAATGTAAACCGGAGTTCCTCCTGTTGGTAGGGTTCCGCGTGTCGCTTCGACAACGAGACCCATGTAACTATTGGCGGATAAAAAGGCCATGTGAGGCGCTCCTTAGTTTGTGGTTGGGGTTGAGGTTGATTCGGTGCTAGGAGCCTCTACAGGGGCTTCTGGCGGTGTTACAGGGGCTTTTGTTGCTGTTGATGAAGTCCAGCGACCATCACCAGGGTCAGCGTCTAGTGCATAGATTTGACCTGGTAGTGCTTCGAGTGTAGATCCGTTGTATTCAATGTCAGGATAAATCCTGGCAGTTGCGTCTGTGTATGTGTAATTAGCCATAATGCTCCTTAGTTGTCAATAATTTCCACAACGCGCACTCGAACTGTTGAGGTTACTTGTGTCGCTGCGGCTTTGCCGTTTATTTGGCGAGGGTAATACGAGGTGATGTCAATGTCTTCGCCACCAGCTGGGCCGTTAGCGCCTTCTCCCCATTGGAAGATAATGCTAGGTGCGCCAGCGTTGCGGTCTGCACGAATAGCGGCAACGAGTGAATCTAGGAACGCCTCGTTGTCAAACCCTGCGTCTTCTGACTTCTGGTGCGTTGAGCGCAGGTAGCAGTCAAGAATGAATGTGTAGTCAATAGCCTTGCGACCATTGTGAGGGCCACCAAGAGCTATACGGTTTTCCTTCTGG
>Ga0208250_1000325_pt1 | contig 15186 bp, 10 predicted proteins | sample CryBogCBE18Aug09_FD_184557 | JGI IMG/M metagenome (GOLD analysis project Ga0208250, IMG submission 184557) | Freshwater microbial communities from Crystal Bog, Wisconsin, USA - CBE18Aug09 (SPAdes) (version 2) | ecosystem: Environmental > Aquatic > Freshwater > Lake | place: Crystal Bog... | reverse complement strand
ACCATAAATCAAAAATACTTGGTTATTGGCATAAGCATATGCAGCATTTGCTTCTTGGAATGCACCATTAGCATATAAAGATGCTGAGTTTGCCGCATAGAATGCATAGTTTGCATTTAGATATGCGGAATTAGCTTCTAAGAATGCACCATTAGCATATAAACTTGCCGAATTTGCCTGTGCATAAGCAGAGTTTGCTTGTAGGTAACCAGAGTTTGCTTGTAGGAATGAAGCCGATATAAATGCATTCTGTGTTAGATTAACACCAGTAAGATATGCTACCTGTGTATTTGCATAAAAGAATGCAGAATTGGCCGCAGAGAATGCAGAATTTGCATAAGAACCAGTGGTATTCTGTGATTGATATGCTGAATTAGATTTTGTAAATGCACCATTAGCCTGTAAGAATGCAGCATTAGCCTGGTCAAAAGCACCATTAGCATATAAAGCGGCGGAGTTAGCTTCATAGATTGGTGTATTTGCTGCCAAGAATGCTGCATTGGCCTGTATGAACGCAGCATTTGCATACTGTGCCGCAGAATTTGCTTGGTTGTAACCAGAGTTTGCTTCAGCAAAAGCACCATTAGCATATAAAGAAGCAGAATTGGCCTGTGCGTATGCAGAATTGGCCTCAATAAAACCACTATTTGCGGTATTTGCAACAGACGATACAAGATTTGCCGTTGTATTTGCAATGTAAAGTGCAAGATTGGCTTCTGCCAAAGCTTGTTCAACCTGAGCGGTAACATTAGCTGCACCAACAAACTGTGAAGTTGATGGTACGGTTATCTGTGTTCCCTGATTTACACGAACACTAATCGTGTTGACTGGATTTACTTTTACTGCCATTATTCAAATCTTATGTTAGAGATGTTTGTTACACCAGGATTAACAAAGATTCTACCTTCTAATACTTTAGTCACCAGAGCAGTGTTTGCTTGTTGAATGAAAACGTCATAAACATAATTTCCTGGTGCAATATTAGATGTTGTATTTGCATCTAACTGAAGTTGTATGATACCATTGTTTGCATCATATACAGAAGAATTAAAAGTGATTGCAACGTTTGCAGTATAGTAACTGGTCTTTGCTTGGCTTGCAACACTGAAGTAATTTAGATTATAAGGATTGCCATAGTCGTCATCCAATGTGACGGTGGTCAGAAATGTTTCACCTTGATTTAGAAAAATGTCCTGATATCCAGCCATGGCTTATCCTCTTAACTATGTATTATCTATTTATCTATTAGGATTTCAGTGCCGCTAGTTCTGTTTTGACAATATCTAATTCTGCTTTGAGTTCTTGGATTGCTTTGACAAGCGTTGGAATCAATGTCTCATGATTGATGTTTTTGTATTCAATACCATCATCACCAGCTTTTGATGTGCTTACACACTCAGGGAAAACCGTTTCAAATTCTTGAGCAATAAAACCAGCGGCGTTTTTCTTGTCTTGGCCTTTGCCTTCTTTCCAATCAAAACGGCGAGGTTTGAGCGCCATGATTGCGTCAAGGCCTGTGTCAATGTCACGCACATTTTCTTTAAGACGCTGGTCAGAAATAGCGGTAATGACGCTGCTAGTGGCGTGAATTGTTCCGCCCATATCAACATAGAATCGGAAAGCACCAGCACCTGTTGAATATGTGTTCCAAGTGGTTGTCCCGCTTGTACTTGCAGACATACAAGATGAAGTTGACCCATCGCTTGCTAAATAAGCACCAACAGTAGTTTGACTTTTTGATGTCTGCCCCACCAACAAATTCCCGCTGGAGTCAAGAACTACTGCGTTAGCATTGGATGTAACACCTAAACTAACAATTCCACCGCCAGTTGTAAGTCCCATATACAAATTGCCGTTAGAAGCTGCTTCAAGTCTTCCTACGTTTGTACCGTTGTAATCTGTGTAAATTCCTGAATTGCCGGAAGTGCGTTTTACATACAGGGCAGAAGAAGGCGAACTTGTCCCAATACCCAGACCTGTGCCAGTCAGGCGTATTTGTTCTAATCCATTAATTTGCCAAGCAAAGTAATCATTAGAACCATTACTACCAGCATCATTGTTCCAGAAAAAACCCCCCGTACTTAATTGAGTTTGTGTGGTTCTTACGCTGGAAGGATTGTTTGTTTCGTAAGTGAGTACAAGACTGGTATTTGAAGTTGGCTGATAAAAATTACTATTCGCCCTAGCAATAAATGTTCCATTGACATCCAACGTATAAGAAGGACTACTTGTACCAATACCCAAATAACCTGCAAAATAATTTCTGGCTGAGCTATCTGCTTGGTAAATGCCATATCTGTTTGTAATTGCACCAGTGGCATTGACGGTTGGTGTGGACAAATACACACCATAATAGTTTGTTATGGTTGATGTGTTTCCTGATGAAGAACCAACAGTTTGACTTCCAACATAATTTCCATAATAATTTGTTACATTTGCTGAATATCCTGCTGACGCACCTATATTGAATGATGAATACGTAGAATATGTGTTAATAGCTGCACCTGTTACAATATTAAAATTATTGTAAGTTGCATACATCGTTGCTGTTACTGCTGTGTTTGCTAGTGATGTTTGATGCACGACGTTATTATATGTTCCAGCCATAACTGAAGACGAATTTGCATAATCGTTTGGGTTATTTCGTCTTACTTGATTAATTGTTCCATATAAATTTGGGTACGCACCAGTGTTTGATGATGCATTAACAAAAGGAATATTGTATGTTCCGTAAATGCTTTGAAAACCTGTGGACTGATTTATTAGGTTTGCGCTTGGTGATGAAACTACACCATAACTTGTGCCTTGAGTTGTTGGTAAATTTGAATTTGATGGTGTGTAAACTATTAATCCAGAATTATATGTGGCTGTTGAGTCGTTGTCGGTGGGTGTAGTTGTTTGTTGTAGACTATTAATGGCCACAAAACTAAGTGTATTAGCTAAACCTGCTGATGGTATTACTGATATTGCCATGATTTATTCTTATTGTTATGTTCGGATATTTATGAGTAATTATGCCAGTTTAGCTTGAAGTTCAGCAATCATCTCTGCCTGTTCTGATACTTTCTTAGACAATTCTTGGCAATAAACAATTAGGTCTGGAACATACTTGGAGTAGTCTACAGCCCAAGTATCAGTAACTTCTTCACCATCATCACCAACTTTAACAGCATTGGGTAAAACCTTGGCGGCTTCTTGAGCAAATACACCTCTTGATTGTGAACCATCAGATTTCCAGGTGAAATCATGTATAACAGTATCTGCAATTACATTGGTTGATTTAACTACACCAAGGTCATTTTTAAGACGTTGGTCGGATGATGTGTTGTACAAAACAGCACTAATGCCGTTTTGAGTGATGGAGCCAATTATTCCTGAGTTATATGAAAAGGTCGCAAAGTAATTACCAGTAGCCGTTCCGCTTGCATGACCAACAGCAACAGTACCAATAGAAGAACCGTTGTTCAATTGAACACCACTAGCTGGCGTGGTTGTTGAACTCGTAGTCCCCAACAAGAAATTCCCGCTGGTGTCTATACGGGCACGTTCAGTGCCACCTGTTGACAGCGCCATTGTGTAGTTGGCGTTGATTGTAGAAACACCTGCACCATCACCGCCATTGATTTCAATGTACTGGTCAGTGTTGTTTGTTCGTGTGAATCGAGCCGCAACACCGTTTTGCGAAACATGGAGTCGTCCTTGTTGAGTGGTTGTTCCCAACATCAAATTCCCGCTGTTATCCAGCGTCATTGCTTGGGTAAAGGAGATGGCGTTACCTGCTGTGCCGGAGGCTGCAATAGCCCATTGGTGCTGCCCAGAATACTGCTGGTAGTAAGTAGCTGTGCCTGTTGCAGCATATTTATAACCGCTGTTGTAGTAAGCATTGCTAAGGAAAATAAAGTTTCCGGCAGCAGCACCCCAAATAGAATTACCTGTGTTGCCAACTTCAACAGCTTTTCCAAGACTCCAAGCACTAGGCGTAACCCCTAGTCCTAGGTTGCCGGAGGTGTCGAGGCGCATCTTTTCTGTGCCATTTGTACCAAACGCCAAAGGAGAAGAAAATAGCGTTGTCAAACAGGTTGCGTATGCAGCACCAGTTCCCAAAATGCCAGCGCCAGATGAGTTCTCAACACCAAGATACGCAGCCAAACCACCAGCTTGATAAAACGCTTGGTAAATAGCCGTTCCAGAACCAACAGAACGTAAATTAAAACCAAGTGCAGCACTTGATTGAACATCCAACGTATAAGAAGGACTGCTTGTACCAATACCAACAGTACCTTGAATTACATTGGTTGCCGCTGTGTCTGCTTGGTAGATACCATAGCGGGTTGTCAGAGTACCTGTGACAGTCGCTGCACCAAGATACAAGCCGTAGTATGTACCCATTGTCCCTGTAGCGGCTACCGTTGGGCCGGGGATATTGATGCCATAACCTGTTGTAACAGTAGATGTTGCGCCTGTTGCGGCGCCTACAGTAAAACCAATACTTGCAAATAAACTTGCTGATGTAGTGGTGTTGGTTTGTGAAGATGAAGAATTGCCAAACTGAAAAGAGGATCTAATGCCAATCGCTGTACCAATAGTTCCGGAATAATTAATAATTTGTCCCGTTATGCCTGTTGCTATATTACTAGATGATGTACTAGGTAAATAAGCCCCATGCCCCGCACTGCCAGTAATTGCATTAGCGTATGAGCTAGAATTTGTAGAATTATCATTTGGAGTTGTTCTGAGTGCTTGTACTGTTATACCATTCAAACTCACATATGCCGTTGATGTGCTAGATGTAATAGACGGAGCAAAAAAACCACCATAAGCTGATGATTGAGTGGATCCGACTGTTGCTGTTGCAATGATTGTTGGAACAGAAACAAAACCAACATTAGCTAATGAACTGGCGCCGGTAAAAGTTTGAGTTGGGTTAACAACAACAGAAGAATAATATGTGGAATTATTTACAACAAAACCAGTGCTTTGGTTTACGTTGGTGTAATTAAACCCATACAAACCAGTGCCGTTAATGCTTGCAGAGCCGTTGGCTGAGTTTATTGTTGGTGATGTCGTTGTGCCAAGCAAAAGGTTGTTATTACTATCAACCAACAAGGGTGAAGTGTTACCAATTTGGAATTGACCGGAAGTACTACTGACACCAATACTTATGGATCCGGTCGTATAAAGACCAGCAAATGTTGGTTTACTTGTAGAATTTAATTCATTTGCCGATATTAATTGTTGTGACATTTATTAATTTCCTACAATATTATTAGAAACCTGCTACACCAGCAGCTTTGAGTTTTGCTTGAAGTTCTGTTACTTGTGCTGATAGTTGTTGACAATAAACAATCAAATCTGGTACGTATTTGGAGTAGTCTACAGCCCAAGTATCAGTAACTTCTTCACCATCATCACCAACTTTAACAGCATCAGGTATAACTTTTGCAGCTTCTTGTGCAAATACACCTCTTGATTGTGAACCATCCGACTTCCATGTAAAATCGTGGACAATTGTATCAGCAATTACATTGGTTGATTTAACTACACCAAGGTCGTTTTTAAGACGTTGGTCAGAAGAAATGTTGTATAAAACTTGGCTATTACCGTTTTGCGTAATAGAACCAATAATGCTTGAGTTGTATGAAAAACTTGCATAGTAATTTCCAGTTGCCGTTCCGTTTGCATGCCCAACAAAAACACCGCCAATGCTAGAGCCATTTGCAAGTTGTACACCTTGAGAGGGCGAATTTGTAACGCTCGTAGTCCCGATTAGCAAATTCCCGCTGGTGTCTATACGGGCACGTTCTGTATCGTTTGTTGCAAAAACAAGCGGGTGATTTGTTAATGAACCCATTTTTACAATAGAGCCACCACCAGGGTCAGCTTGCACATAAGCTGTTATTGCTGTGCCAGATGTATTGCTAACCGTAATTCTGTTGTAGTTTGTGCCATTACCCGTAAACTGAGAAATAGCACCGTCTGATGCGCCTCTTGTAACATCCAGCTTGCTAGAAGGCGAAGTTGTCCCAATACCAAGGTTGCCGCTGGAGTCTATACGGGCGGCTTCACCGTAGCTTGAACCACTTTGAAACTTTATATAAGTGTTAGACGCAATTTGTAAGCCATCGTTTGCCCCGTCATACCCTAAATAGAAAGTTCCAGTTGATCCGGTCGCTGAAAGCCTATTTGCACCAGAGCCGCCAATGCTGATTTTCCCTGCTGCTGTTGTAGTCCCCACCAACAAATTCCCGCTGTTATCCAGCGTCATTGCTTGGGTGAATGAGATGGCGTTACCTGCTGTGCCGGAGGGGGCGGTATTAAAAAGATAACCCGTTCCCGGGATTAACTGTAATTGCAAAACCGATTGCGAACTTGCTATATATTTCCAACCACTATTGTAGTAAGCGTTATGTTGGATACCAATACTTCCAGTATCCGCATATTCAGAACCCCTTGATATTTGAAACGCATTTACGCCACCCCAAGCACTAGGCGTAACCCCTAGTCCTAGGTTGCCGGAAGTGTCGAGGCGCATACGTTCATTACCAGAAGTAAGAAACCCAATGCTTGTCGAAGTGGTTGTACCTGCGTAGACTAAACCAGCGCCGCCTGTGTAGTATTTAAATACGTCAGTTGTAGAATTTAAATTAAAAGCAACAGAACCTTGAACTGTTAAATTATCACTAGGACTCGTTGTACCAATACCCAGATAGCCGCTGTTATTCAGCGTCATTGCTTGGGTTCCGGTAAAAGTTGTTCCAGCGCCAGAAGCATTGTTTGTGCTACTTGTAAACCATTGGTGTCCACCAGACCCTAACGTAAAATAACTGGCGTATCCATTACCAAAGTATTTGTGACCGCTGTTGTAATACCAGTTTGTACCAAAATAAGTATTGGCTGAACCATCGCTATAAATAGCTGTTGGGCCATAAGCGCCAACTTGCAAAGCTCGGGCACTAGCACTACCATCATTCCAAGCACTAGGCGTAACCCCTAGTCCTAGGTTGCCGGAGGAGTCAAGGGTCATTCTGTCTGTGCCAGATGTGCCAAACACTAAATAACCATCATTACCAGCCAAACCACGGTAAAAATCCATGTAGCTGTTTATGTTTGTCCCATTGAGATAATCCAAATACAAACGGTATGCTGATGATGACGATGTTGCTCCGTTTCCAGATTTCAAACGCAACGTAAAGTTTGTTCCAGCACCTTGCCATTGTTGTGCAATCGTGTTTGTACCAACGCTTACATCCAACTTGTACGAAGGCGAACTTGTCCCAATACCCAGACCTGTGGTGGTTAGGCGCATTTGTTCGGAGCCTTGGATAGTCCAGTAATATCCAGAATATGCGCCGTTGTAGGTGTAATCAGACGAATCAATACCAAGCAATGCGCGAAGACTGCCTCCACTACCTGCGGATTGTTTTCCGCTCAAAAAGGTATTGTTTGCACCAAGATAGAAGCCGCCAGAGCCAGTTGTCGTAAACGTAGTCCCATCAAACGTCAGCGCAGACCCCGTAGACAGCGCACTTGTAGAACTTGCATAAACAACACCACCAGATGTAAATGATGCCAATCCAGTTCCACCAGAACCAGTTGGCAATGCATTACTCAATGTCAAAACACCATTGGTACCAATAGATAATGCAGTAGTACCATTCGTCTGTAACTGCAATACACCAGATGAATCTGCTGTTGAAACTAAACCGCCTGATCCCGATGATGCGGCATTTATAATACTTGCCATTTTTTATCCTTTTATAAAATTAACCATCGTTGACCTGAAGCAACTGTAATACTAACACCACTTGCAAGAGTTATTGGTCCAACGGTCAAAGCATTTGTTCCTGTACCTATCGTATAACTTGAACTGATAGTTGTAGAATTCAGAAACAATCCATTATTTAACAAAACACTGCCGTTGAAAGTGGTATTGCCCGTCAATGTCAAATTAGATTGCAATGCACTTGTTGACACCGAGTTTGCAACAGGTACACTTTGTTGAGCGACTGCTAATGATTGTGCACGAATTAATGTGTTTGCTGCCGGTACAAAGTTCAATATCAGGTTTGCATTTTGAACCGAATAATCATATTGAACAACACCGTTTGCTGTAACTATCATTGAGTTAGCAGAGATGGGTGGTATACCCATATTGAAAACGTTTTGTGATCCATTTGCTGTGGTCTGGAACACAAGAGTATTTGATACCGCCAAAGAAAGCATTGACGGTGTAATGGTTTGATTTGCAGGTACATTGACCTGAGAGAGAATGCCTAGGTAAGTTACTTCAATTGCCGCACCACTTGCTGGTGCACCAGTGAAAACTAACTGAGTTCCATTAAGTGTGTATGCTGGATTGGTTAAAGACGCAATCTGTTTGATACCGTTAATGGTGACAACCATGGCAGAAGCACTGCCAGGGTTATATGACATCTGAAATGCTGTCGTGGAACCATCACCGGTGAAATAATCCACCGGAAATTGCATAGTTGAAATTGGGTTCCCGATGAAACTCATGAATCTTTCCTAATTTATTGCATGTTCTCACCTTTTCATAATATAAAAATAGGTGCTATCACTTGCGTAACAGCACCTTATACATCAACACCAATAAAGATTATTGGTTAAAGCCTTCTGGCAATGGTGTGCTAACAGGTGCTTCAGTAGATGCAGGTGCTTGTGCAGCCTGTACTTGAGGACCAGCTTGTTGATGAATGGTATCAATAATACCACGGCTAAACTTGTGAGGAATTTCATCAAGTGCTGCCAAGATAGTGTTGATAGTACTCAACTTCAATGTTAGGTTAACATCAATGTCTTGTGCTTGTGCTGTTTGTGCTTGCTCTGTCATGTCATTTTCTCCTATAAATTAATAACGACTATGTATTTATGCTACATTCCATGGCAGTGGAGGTGTAACAACTGGTGGGTTTTTCTTGTTAGCAATTTGTGAATCAATGCTAGAATATACTGCTTCAACAGAATTTGCACCCATTGCAGATTGAACCCAACTAACAACTAGGTTAGCGGTTAGATTTGCATAAGGTGTAAATGGTGTACCCGCATGATAGTCCAAAGGTATTGTGTTATATACAGAACCGGTGTTTGCGGTGGTACCATCGTTACCATCACATCTCCAGTGTGCAGTAAATACTACATCAGTTTGACCATTAGATGTTGGGTAGCAGTCTAGTGCTGAGATTGTCCAATTGTAAACGTTACTCATTTTTTATCCTTTAATTAGTTTGATGCCCAAGGTAGTGGCTGGTTGGATGGTGAAACTGGTGGGTTAGCAAGTGATGACAATTGTCCCAAAACATTTGCTTTCAAGTTAGAAATGCCTTGTTCACCTAATGCTGCTTCAATCCAATTTAGTACTTCTGCTTGAGTCAAAGAATTGAATGGTGTAAACTCACCACCAGTATAAGTGAATTGTTGGTTACCTTCAATGGACGCTGTGTGTGTACCATCAGTACCGGTCAAAGTAAATGAGGAATTGACTACTACATTTTCTTGTCCCGCTTGTTGTGGTAATGTCCACAATCTATCTACTGTCCATGTCCAAGTTGTTACTGTCGCCATTTTAATTTCCTTTTTAAGGTTGTTACTATGTATATATATGAGTTAAAATTCTAATTTTAAGCGATACCTGCCGTTAGGTCATTGTTGTATACCGTTTGGTGGTATTGACCAAGTGTAATTGGTAGACATGAAATTTCCTTTAGGTTATTTGGCTTCTAGTGCTGCCAAGCGGGTTGTTAACGATTCAATTAGGGCTTGTTGCTCTTGCATTGCTTTGACCAGCATAGGAACAAATACGCTGTATTTTACCGACTTGGTTGTTGTGCCAAGGTCATTGCCTTTTTCATCACGGTCAGGAGTTTCCTCCACCATAGCAGGGAATACTTGCTCAATTTCTTGTGCAATAACACCAATTTGTTTATGAGTTTGTTCAGCTTTTAAATTGTATTGACGAATTTGTACTTTCATCAAGTCAGCCAATTTTGGTGTTGCGTCAACTATGTTTTCTTTCAGTTTGACGTCAGAAATAGCGCCATAGCTATTATTGGTGTTAGTGACGTTACCATTGCCCGCAACAAGGAAAACGTTTGTAGAAGTATTTGAATATCCTCGAATCAAAGCTGCCGTGTTTGCAATTGTTGCATTGCTTTGCAAATTAAGAATGTATTGTGAAGCGCTTGTATTTGTGGATATTACGTTTAATACATTTTGATTTGCGATTGTTCCATAAATCGTAAAAGTGCCAGCCTGTGAGGTTGTTGTTCCACCGCCGGGTATAATAACGTCCCCACTTGCATCACAAAGCAAACGTGGATTCCCATCCCCATCAGACAGAACAATGTAGTTGAAGGCTGTGCGAATGTCTAGGCCACCTTGGTTGCCTGTGTAGCCGCCTAAAATAACATTGCTATACCCACTTGTTACAGCAGAACCTGCGCCACCAAGGTTCCCCATGCCAATAAAAGTATTTCTGTATCCAGTACTTGAATAACCAGCTTGATAACCAAGAAATGTATTACTACCATTTGTTGTGTTGCTATACCCAGCTTGAAAACCAACAGCAGTATTTTGAACAGATGTGGTGTTAGAACCCAGTGCTTGTTGACCAATGCCCACATTGTAATTGCCTGTGGTATTTAATGTTAATGCGCCAGTGCCAATAGCCACGTTGCCGCTACCAGTTGTGTTGGATTGCAAGGCTGCGGGGGTAACAGCATCATCACCACCAATAGCCACGTTGGTGCTACCGGTAGTATTGGATTTTAGAGCAGCAACACCAAAAGCGTAGTTGCCTCGGCCTGTAGTATTGCTGTAAAGAGCTTGATAACCAACTGCTGCATTACTTTGACCCGTTGTGTTGCTGTAAAGGGCTTGATAACCAACAGCGGTTTGACCAGAGGCTGTGGTATTGGAAAACAAGGCTGTTTCACCCACCGCCGTGTTGCCACTACCAGTAGTAGTAGCTTTTAATGCTTGATTACCAAAAGCGGAATTGCCTGTGCCTGTTGTTTGTGCATAACATGCTAGGTTACCAACAGCCGTCACAAAGCCAGTGGTGTTGCTATACCCCGCTTGGTAGCCAACAGCGACTTGACCTTGATTGCCTGTCCCTGCGCTGTTATAAAGTGCTTGATACCCCACAGCAGTATTGTTAGAGGCTGTGGTGTTAGCGGCAAGAGCACCAACCCCCATTGCAACGTTGTACGAACCTGTCGTATTGTAATAAAGGGCTGAAACAACACCCGTATTTGAATCGTATCCGCCAACAGCAACGTTTGAACCGCCCGTGCTATTTGAATACAGTGCTTGAGAACCAATTGCTGTAATCCCACGACCAGTGGTGTTGTTATACGCAGCGGTATATCCAACAGCGGTGTTGTTAGCGGCTGTGGTGTTAAGAGCAAGTGCGCCCACACCAAGACCGGTGTTGTAGCTGCCCGTGGTATTACTGTAAAGTGTGCCTGTTGAAACGCCGGGGTAATCAGCACCTATTGCTGTATTCGCCACGCCCGTGGTGTTGCTGTACAAAGACAATCGACCAACAGCAACTAATGCTGTACCAGTAGTATTGGTGTAAGCGGCCTGATACCCGACAGCGGTGTTGTTAGAGGCTGTGGTGTTGGCAAAAAGGGCCGCAAAACCAACCGCTGTGTTATAGCTGCCAGAAGTTAAGTTGTATAAACCTTCTGGGCCATAAGATGCGTTGTATGAGCCACTTGTAATTGCGGGCATGGATGCACGGCCAAATGCAGAGTTTTGAGTTCCAGTAGTAATACTTGACATTGCACCCCACCCAAAGGCAGAGTTATATGCCGCTGTCGCACCAGATGCACCTTTTAATGCGTTATAACCAAACGCATCATTTTGACCACTTGTCACCACGTTAAATCCGGAATAATTACCAACAAGAGTGTTTTGTCCATTTGTGGTGTTGTAATAACCAGCTTGAAAACCTATAACCGTGTTTTCTGAGCCTGTGTTGAGATATCCGGCTTGGAAGCCAACAGAAGTATTGTTAGAAGCTGTGGTATTACTGTATAGTGCTGATACTCCAACAGCAACATTATAGTTAGCTGTTGTATTTGACTTAAGTGCGCCAGCACCAATAGCAACGTTTCCACCACCTGAGGTATTATAAAACAATGCAGGTAATGTGGAACCATCAAATGTACCAATAGCCACATTGGTGCTGCCGGTAGTATTGTATGCCATTGCAGAATCACCAATGGCTAGATTTGAACCGGTGGTGTTATTTCCTAATGCAGCATTACCAATAGCAATATTATATGGACCAGTGTTTGCATATAAAGATTGATAACCAATGGCCACATTACGAGTATTTGTGGAATTTGTATATAAAGCTTGGTAACCAAAGGCAATATTGTTTGAACCTGTTGTGTTATTATATGCCGCCTGATAACCCACAACAGTGTTATAGTTGGCTGTGGTGTTGGCTTGAAGAGAGCCTGCGCCTAAAGCAGTGTTGTAATTACCTGTGGTATTGGCTTGTAGAGCGGCAAAACCCCCACCGTCTATGCCGCCAATTGCAGTATTAAACTGACCCGTAGTTGTACTAAATAATGCAGCAGAACCAAAAGCACTGTTATTTCCAGATGTGCTGGAATACATTGCATAGCGACCAACCGCTGTATTATTAGCGCCTGTTTGGTTTGAGTAAGCCGCTTGATACCCCACAGCAGTGTTGTTAGAGGCTGTGGTGTTGGCTTGAAGGGCTTCACGACCAATTGCGGTGTTATACCCACCAGTTGTGTTTGACCGACCAGCGCCACTACCGACAGCCGTGTTGTAGCCACCAGTTGTGTTTGCATAAAGAGCGGCATTTGTACCGTTGTAAGGGTCATATCCACCAACAGCCACGTTAGCAATACCCGTTGTATTGCTGTATAAGGTTTGCGTACCAAATGCAGTAACACCCAAACCAGTAGTATTTGTATAAGCGGCCTGATAACCAACAGCGGTGTTGTATGAGGCTGTGGTGTTGGAATTAAGGGCATTTGTTCCTATGCCTGTGTTGTAGCCACCAGTTGTGTTGGAACGAAGGGCTTGTTGGCCCATTGCCACGTTGTAAGAGCCTGTAGTATTGAGAGCAAGCGTTCCAACATCAATTCCGCTTACTCCAACACCAACCGCTACGTTTCCTGCTCCGCTTGTATTGCTGGTCAAAGTGCCGTTACCAACAGCCGTGTTATTTGAGCCAGTGTTTTGGGACAAGGCTTGATAACCAATAGCTGTGACGCCGGCGGCAGTTACTCCAGAATACCCTGCACGATAACCAACCGCCACGTTTTCAGTAGCCGTAGTGTTTAAGCCCAATGCGGCAAAACCAATAGCCGTATTGTTTGCACCAGTGGTGTTTGTATAGAGAGATTGATAACCAACAGCTACGTTACTATTAGCTGTGGTATTGGAATATAGAGATGAATCACCAAGAGCCGTGTTGTATTGTCCTGTAGTAGTAGATGTTCCAGAAACACCACCAACAAAAGTGTTATATGGGCCAGTAGTATTAGCCGCACCTGCGTTATAACCAATGTATGTTCCAGAACCAATTGTATTGGCATATCCTGCCTTATACCCTACAGCCGTAATGTTGCCGTTTGTTTGGTTGCTGTATGCGGCTTGAAAACCAACAGCAACGTGATTTGATCCTGTGGTATTATTGAAAAGAGCGTAGTATCCAACGCCTACGCTGTAATTTCCAGTCGTGTTATTGAACAGCGCATAGTTACCAAAAGCACCTTGTGCTGAACCTGTTGTGTTTGAATACAACGAGCGATAGCCAACAGCGGCGTTTTCGTTACCTGTGGTGTTGAAGTAGCTGGATTGGTAACCAACCGCTGTATTGTTAGATGCTGTAGTATTTGCCTGAAGTGCACCATCACCAAATGCTGAGTTATTAGTACCAGTAGTTGTTGCTTTCAATGCACCTTGGCCAAAGGCATTATTTGATGCGCCAGTTGTGTTTGCATAAAGTGCTTGAAAACCAACTGCGTTATTGTTGTATCCAGTTGTCTGTGCTGTTAGTGATTGATAGCCAATTGCTACGCTTGCAGAACCAGTTGTATTATTAAGCAATGCTTGTAAACCAATAGCAGTGCTACTAATAATATTACCACCACCACGACCAACTGTCAAACTATTAATCAATGCATCAGAAGATAGTGTGGTTGTTCCAGTCAATGTAAGACTTGCAGCCAACTTAGAAGATGATACTGCTGCTGGTGCAATTGCTGTAGCAGTTACTGTGTTTGCTGCTGGTGCAACACCAGCCTGTACCAAGTTTCTGTATACAACAACAATGTTACCTGTACCAGAAGTTGGTGCACCAGTAAATGTTAGTGTGTATAGGTTAGAAACATAATATGCAACACCTGGATCCTGTGGTACATTGTTAACTGTTACTTGAATGTCTGAGTTTGCTACAACAGCCCTAGACATTGTAAAAGTTACTGTTGAACCATCACCGTTGAAGTGGTCATAAGATGTTGATGAGAAATTGAACGCATCGGGACGAGCACCAAGATATGACATGTTTTACCTTACGATATTTGCAGGACCGAAAGGATTGCATCCGCCGAATTATTTGCCGATGAAACCACCTGTATAGAATCATTAGCTTTCAATACCAATTTCTGGTCACCACCAACAACCACAATCGTACCACCCAATGGAACTGTTGCACTGTTCACAATGTATGATGGTGTAAACGAATTGGATGAATCCAGGATGTATGCGGACACTTGGATGGTGGCATTAGATGTTCTATTAGAAATAGAAAGCCCAATCACTGTGGATTGTGTTGCTATTGGTGTCTGATAGACCGTGGTGTTTGATGTGCCTATTCCAGGTTTCAAACTATTGGTGAACGTATTTGGCATTGCTAATTATTCTTATTATGGTTTATTTATTTTGCTTTTTTCAATTCGTCAACTTCAGCCTTCAATTCTTTGATAGCTTCAATCAATAAACCAACAATGTTACCATAAGCAACAGATAGTGTTTTGTCATCATCGGCACCCTCAACAACAACTTCAGGAAGAACTTCACGAATTTCTTGAGCGATAACACCGATGCCATTAGCACCATCTTTTTCATATGTAACACCACGCAATTTCAATGTCTTGTCCAACGCATTTTCAATAG
>Ga0208250_1000322_pt1 | contig 15339 bp, 14 predicted proteins | sample CryBogCBE18Aug09_FD_184557 | JGI IMG/M metagenome (GOLD analysis project Ga0208250, IMG submission 184557) | Freshwater microbial communities from Crystal Bog, Wisconsin, USA - CBE18Aug09 (SPAdes) (version 2) | ecosystem: Environmental > Aquatic > Freshwater > Lake | place: Crystal Bog... | reverse complement strand
ACGAGCAATAGCCTGTTGCTGAACATTGTCGTAGCTCACGCTGTATTCAATGCTGGTCAGCGTGGTAGGCTTGATTGCCTTGCCATGAACATTAGCAGGGGAAATGGTGATGGGAGATGTTAGGGAGATCATAATTTTTAGAACCTAATGTACCAAGGGAAACCGAGCAAGGAAGAAAGGAATCCTTTTCTGGAATTTCCAGTGGGGATAGAAACAACAAATCCCGTAGATCCGTACTCCATGAGTTGAAAATTGAGATTTGCTAGTGAGTTTTCTCCCCAAGAATTTTGCAAAGATGCGGCAGATTTGTATGTTGCCGTACCATTGATTATCGCTTGGTAATTATACGCAGTATCTTGGAATGTTACATTTCCGTAAAGAACGGCATTTTCAACTCCCTCATTTCCAGAGAACAGAAAACCATTGGTGGCAGTAATCGAGATGTTTTGAATATTGGAATTGTACGCAGTTACGCTGTTGATGGTTGGGTTGGATGTGCCTGTGTTTGCTGTTATCCCAACATTCGGCGCAATAAACACATCCGTAGAGGCATCTGGAAGCTCTTGCGTACCCTCTGCATTAACAGGACGAGTGGTGTAGTTATTGTCAGTCCACCAGTTTGCCTTGTTGGAGAAATCTCCATCATCAGCACCTCCGCTTACTTGGTCGTTGAACCATTGGGGAGTGACAGCGGGCCATCCGAGGTAACTAACGCTTCCTGCCACGGTTCCACCAATAGGGAACTGACCATTGCCAGTATCGTAATAAACATAGGCGTTGCCGCCGATATATCCAAATGCCCTAGAGGAATCACGCATGGTCACATCTGCGTCAATAACGGATGTGTCGGCAAGCGTGGAGGAATCGTGCATGGACACTCCATCGGTGGTGTGTCCAGCCATCACCGAGGAACCCTGCATATTGACTACGCCAGTAGATTGAAGCGTGAGTCCGTATGCAAAGTCAGCAGACCAGAAATTTGCAGAAGCACAGAAACATTGGTTGGCTCCCTGCGTGTTCTGGGTGACTTGATTGTAAAGATTTACTGGCGTGCTAGAAGTAGGAAGAAAACCAGATTGAATAGTAAAACCAGAATCAATCCACCAGTTTAGGATATTTCCCCAATCTCCATCCTCTTGATTGTTATTGTAGTATTGGGGCGTTGTAACTGATTGAAAAGGGTAAGTGTTTCCAAATCCACTATTCCACAGTTCATTTACTTCCGTAGGTGTAAGCGCACGGCTCCAAACTCCTATTTCATCTAAAGATCCTGTTAAAAAACCCGTTGCATGATCTCCATCAACTCCAAGCGTAGTCGGCTTTGAAGACCAAGGCCCATGACTGGAACCTATATTTATAGAAGCCGAATTTTGATTTACATAATAAGTAAGATTAAAACTAGAATCTAAAGTAACTGCAAAGAAATTCCAAGAATTATTAGTAAATGTTAGTCCAGTATCATAAAAATTTGGCCCAATATTTCCATTAACAGCTACACAAAAATTACCACCAAAAAGACCAGCAGAAGTTTGAAGACCAATTCCTCCACTATCATCATACATTCTTTGATCACCGCTTGTAAGTGATGCGCCGTAAACCCAACCAACTACTGAAAATGTTTGACTTACTGGCAATGCTCCAGCAGGGTCATAAAGGTAACTTGAACCATTAAAAACAGCATCTCCACCAATAATTCCAGTTCCCAGTGTTACCCCTCCGTTATTGGTAAGAGTATAACCATTCCCCGTAGAATCAACAAGACTGACTCCACCAGAACCATTATCGTTAAGGTTCCAATAGGCTAAAATGCCATCTAGCAATGCCATGATTAGTTGTCGTTGCTAATCCGATTCAGATGACCATTACCATCGTATCCAAGGTTCAGATGGAAGATGGTCTGCGTCCCGTTAGGAGTGTACTTCTTAAAATAGATTTCGGTAGGGTCTCCGTTGCCATTATTGTCAAATGTAACCTCGTCGTAGGGAGGAATCCTAAACCCTGCGGCAAGAGATCCATTTGGAGCAACAGATTCAAGAATCTGGCAAAGCGTGGTAAGATCCCCATTTCGAGGATTGCTGACAACTGGCTGAAATGCAGTAAATCCAGATGGATCTGGGAGATTGGGGTCGCTCATGTTATGCGTAGATTAGTGAGTAGGTTGTGCTAGATCCACCCCCAAGGCAATACAGGGTATTTGAAGGGATGAATGGAAATTGATATTGTGTTCCCGCACTAATTGCAATGCTATTTGCAGATGTGGCAGGATTAATAGAACTCACATAAAGAGTTTTGTTGGAAGTGTTTTGAATCAAAAGATACCTAGATGCAGTTCCTCCAGAAAGCAAAACTGCACTAGAAGTACCTACTGAACCAGTAGTGGTAGTAACCACTCCAGTGTTTGAAAGCAACTCTACTATCTGACAGAGTGTGATAAGTTGCCCATTCCGAGGATTGGAATAGACGGGCTGGAAGGAAGTAAATCCAGAGGTATCCGGTAGATTCGGATCACTCATAAACTACTCTGGCCCCTGTTCAGATTCCTCTGTGTCGGGCATCATCTCATTGCCCTTCTTATCTTCCATTGAAGCAAGCTGTTCCTTCATTGCGGCCTTTGCGCCCTTTGGCTTGGAGGACTCGTCCTCCTTCACTCCCTGGTTAAGGATAGGAGTTGCATCCTGTCCAACAGCTAGGAGCATCATGTCCTTGCCATCGTACTTAAAGGTGGCAATATCAGTAAATTCCTTGCCTTCCTTAACTCCGTCTGGGAGGGAATAGCCTTTGGGGATGGTGAATAGAAGAGCCATATTCGTTTGTTTTTATTGGTAAGTTCCTACAAAGTCAACGAGGAACTTGTCAATAGCGGCACTATAAGTAGCTCTTACAATCGTTGTTGAATTAGGAGCAGAGCTAGGAATTTGGTTTGATCGAACAATATTATAAATGCCTGTAATTATCGCACCATTTGCACTAGGAGAAACATTTCTATCTGAAATTTGAGCTTGTACGATATAAGATCCAATAGCTGAAGGAACAGCACTTGAACCATTATATAAAACATTATAACTCAACCCAACAGGATTTGTAATGCAAGTTATTGGAAGTGGATTTCCATTATTATAATATGCTTGAGTAGTACCAAATTGAAAATTTAATATTTCAGATATTGGAGAAATAGTAAAAGCAACTGTGCTAGATGCCGCAGAATAACCAGAACTACTATTTTGTGATGCAGTTACAGAATAAGTTCCAGAATCTTTTGGAGGTGATGAGCTTGGACCATAAACTGTTGCCCCAACACCAACATAACTCATTATAATCGGTTGAGGACTGTTAGTTATAACATAAGTAGATAAATCAAAATAAGTACCATTATATGTTAAAGAACTAGGGGGCGTAAACTGAAGAACGGTTTGTTGTGCCTCAAGAGGATTGATTGTATAAGTTATACTTGGAAATGTAATTTGAGCTGGCGATACCATTGTCGCAGTTGCAACAACAGTTGTTGTCGTATCGGGATTTCCAACAGGAGGAACAAATCCATTGTCAACACCATTTACAGTGTATCTAATTTGTACAGAAAGTCCTGCGCCACTTAAATCAGCCCAATAAGATTTAGCGTACCCACCAACATTATATCTTTGAAGATAATAAACCCAAGAAACAATATCTGTATTTTGAGTTACTGGTATTCCTCCAACACCAGCAACTGCTCCAATGGCTCCAGTATCAACTAGGTTTACAGGGTAAATTTCATTTGCCGATATTTGCGTTAATCCCTTTGCTTGAGGTGTGTTGTTTTCATCTACAGTATAAAATACAGAATAATTTCCATACTGATCTTTTGTATTAGGAAGATTATACGCAAAATAATATAATCCAGAATTTACATTAGCCATAATTAGTTATATGTTAATATCATGTTTGAAGGGAAAACAATAGTATGATTTCCGTTTGCGTCTTGTCGAATATTCCAAACATACACTCCCCCATCAACTCTATTTGATGGAATTTGAATTGTGTATGGTGAGTTTGCGCTTGTTAGCAATACATTTGTTGTATTAACTCCAACAGCACCACTAGGACCAGTTGGCCCTGTTGGACCTGTTGTTCCTTTAAAACCACTAGCTCCAATAAGTCCAGTTGCTCCAATAGGTCCTGTTGCTCCAATAGGGCCAGTAGCTCCTATTGGTCCTGTCGCCCCAATGGGTCCAAGCAAAGCACCAGAATCAACCCAAGTAGCACCATTCCACACAAATGTGTGTGCTGGAGAAAATGACTGAACCAAATAAAGATCCCCATTGGTATTTCCAACAGCAGGAAGATTTCCAGCAGTGGTTACAGATCCTTTAATATTGACCCCTGCTCCTGTTGCACCAGTAGGGCCAGTTGCCCCGGTAACTCCAGTTGGTCCAGTAGCACCAGTAACTCCAGCCCCCGTTGGACCAGTAGCTCCAGTAACTCCCGAAGCACCAGTAGGGCCAGTTGGACCAGTAGGCCCTTGAGGTCCATCAAATCCTACAAATCCTGTAGGACCTGTAGCTCCAGTGGGTCCAGTGGGTCCAGTTGCCCCAGTAACTCCAGCACCAGTAGCTCCGGTAACACCAGTGGCTCCGGTTGGACCAGTGACTCCAGAAGTTCCAGAAGTTCCGGTAGCTCCAGTTAATCCTGTTGCACCAATAGGGCCAGTAGCCCCTATAAATCCAAAAATAGAACCAGCTTGAATCCACGCAGATCCATTCCAAACATAAGCATATTGGTTTTGTTGAACAATATATGTATCTCCAGAAGTGTTTCCAGAAGAAGGTAATTGTGCAACCGTTGCAACAATTCCCTTGATTTGGATTCCAATACCAGTAGCCCCAGCAGGACCAGTAGCTCCAGTAACTCCAATTCCTGTAGGACCAGTAGCTCCCTTGGGTCCAGAAACTCCTGTTGCACCAGTTGCCCCTGTGCTACCTGTAGGACCAGTAACTCCTGTTGGACCAGTTGCTCCTGTTGCACCAGAAGGTCCAGAAGCTCCGATAACGCCAGTAACTCCAGTAGCACCCTTTACGCCAGTGGCTCCAATTAGTCCTTGCGCTCCAGATGGACCAGTTGCACCAGTTACTCCTAATCCAGTCGCCCCTGTTGGGCCTATTGGTCCCGTTGCCCCAGTAACTCCAATAACTCCTTGCGGTCCTGCTGGACCAATCGAAGATCCAGCATCAATCCAAGTACTACCATTCCAAACATAAGCATGGTAGTTAGCGGTAACAATCCAAAGATCCCCTTGAGTATTTCCAGAACTAGGCAATGCGGCAGTTGTAGCAACAATACCTTTAAGAACAATTCCAGAACCAGTTGGACCTTGAGAACCAGTTGGTCCTGTAGCTCCAGTGGGTCCAGTTTCACCAGTTGCTCCTGTTGCACCAGAGGGGCCTGTAGATCCTGTTGAACCAACATCTCCTTGTAATCCAACTCCAGTAGGGCCAGTTGCGCCAGTTGCTCCTGTTGGTCCTTGATACCCAGTAGCCCCAGTAGATCCTGTAGCCCCTGTTGAGCCAGTAGCACCACTAGGACCAGTTGGTCCCGTTGGTCCAGAAAGTCCTTGTGGACCCGGTTGACCTATTACGCCACCAGAGACCAAACTAACATAAATATCAGCGGGATTAGAAGCCATTAAGATAATTGAGTGATTTGATCGTTAACAAATATGTCGCCATGAAACAACATTAAAATTGATCCAGTCGTTGAATTTGTCATAAAAAGGTCGTAACGATAGAAATTAAACTCCGTAGTAACTGGTATAATTCCAGTTGTTGATGCAGGAATAATCAAAGTAAGATGACCTCCAGATAAATCGGTTGAAGATGTTCCAAATGAAGCAATAACATTCCCGCTAGGAATTTCCCTAATTTCTGCTTTGAAGGTATATCCAGTAAGGTCAATGGGCTGATTATATTGATCTGTAAGGTACACGCTCTGATAAAAATCAGATCCTTGGTCAATATAAAGGTCAACTTTCTGGGAGGCCATAAGTGCTTAAATTAACCATGCATACATTGGCATGGTCAAGGGGTAAAAGAAAAGGGCCACCCATTTCTGGATGGCCCTCTCTTTGAACTAATCAAAGATTAGCTGTTCACACAGTTGCTGACAACGTAGTCGTTAGCGCAACGCTTGTGGATGATCGTACGACCGAGGTACGGGGCGATGGGGCGAGTTCCGTTCTGGAACACAGCCAACCAGCGACCGATCTTACCGAGGGGGTTATTCACGGCATCACGGATGTTGAGCCAGAAGAACTGACCGCTGTAGTAGTACGGATAGTCGTCAAAGGCGGCACCGGGGATGTTCGGGCCAACCTGTTGAACGGCTTCCTCATACACATCGGGATGGAAGATGAACGCCGCCTCGTAAGGAGCGACATCATACGCAGGGTTGTGATCCCAGCGGTATCCCTTGTTGGTAGCAGTCCGAACGAACGGATAGATCTGCGTCCATCCACCGGCGGTGAGGATGCTAGAGCTATTGTAGGTAGGAGTGCTGTAGGTGAAGCGAGGAACTTCAAGGTCAGCGAGGTGGTAGAACCCACCGTAGCTACGATCCACACCGAGGGGAGCGATAAGCTCCGAAGGAGTGGCGAAACGGATGTCCTGTCGGATCTCCGAGTTAGCACGGAGGATGTTGCGGCTCGTCTCTGGGCTGGTAACAAGACCGAGGACAGGCGCACCATTCTCTTTACCGAGGGCGTTGTGACCAGCACCATCACGGATGAGGACAACACGAAGCTCGTCGAGCTGATCCTGCGAGAGCTGGGAAGTGGGGGCGGGAAGTCCGACCGCAGTTCCGTTGACGCAGTAGTTCAGATCGCCATTAACGCCAGCACCAGTACCAGAGGCAGGGATGCCAGAGATATTGCCGAGGGTGTATTCGGTGTTGAAACCAGCTTGAACCTTGTTGGTGAGCTGGAGATAAGCCGAACGGCGGCGGTTGTCGAGAACCGTCTTGGTGAGCTGGGTGAGCTGTTCAACCGTCTTGGCAATCTGGTTTTCGATCTGGAAGGAAGTCTTCAGATCGTCCAAGCAGATGCAAGGGGTCTGGTAGCTCTGGGTCTGGAGGTTCCAAGTACGATAGGTCTGACCAAAGGACAGATCCGTAGGAGTAGGAACGCAACCATTGGACACATTGCCATCGTTGATTCCGTCACCGGAAGTACCGACATTAGTCCAGTTGTTTTCAAAGGAACCGGACAGAACACGCTCAACCGTGATTTCGGTGAGAGTAACGCCCATTCCCTGTGGGAATTTGCCAACGCGGGTGAGACGACCCCAAGGGCCGTCAACGGAATAACGCTCGTGAACGTCAACGGAGAAACGATTCGTTTCCCGTGAGAACAGGTCGTTAACTGTAGAGCATGAAATAGCCATGATAATTAAAGAATAATAGGGTTTATTTGAATAAGAATTGCCTTATTCAAGTTTGTTTTGTCGAAGCGGCGAACCCTTCATACGCCGATATTTCTGGTAGCGACCCCAGATACGCTATCTGCCCATTACTATAAATTAGAAAGAATAGTCAATGGGAAAATCACGCTTTAACCAATCTAACTCGGTTCTTTTATCATTCTCCTCATACCATCCTTTCCCTGTATAGATGTTTGAAATAGAGTAAAAGAACTCATCATACATTTTTCCCACCTTTTCCAAACTGAAGTTTTCTCCCCACTTTCGGCAAGCCCAAGGATGAATTTCTCCAATGTTTTTGATAGCCCAAGTAATATGCTCAAATGTACGGCAACGATAGCCAGTAAGCCCATGTAGGTTAAGTTCTCCAAAGCAAGCCCAATCTGTAGAGATGATGGGAGTTCCAGATAGCATTCCTTCAATCTGAACACCTCCAAATGGCTCTCCATAAGTGGTAAGAACAAATTGACCTTTTGCTTTAGACATAAGTTCCTTTCGCTTCTCCAATCCTGCATACCCCACATATTCCACATGATCTGGAATCTTGTCATATCCCATAGCCTCAATGCTTCCCTGCCCTGCCACCTTTAGTTTAACTCCTGCCACTTCGGTTGCTTGAATCGCAATATCAACCCCCTTGTGAGATCCAATTCTTCCTAAACACAGGAAATAATCTTCTTTGTTTTTAGTGTAGGTGAAGTCATCTAGGTCAAAGTAGTTTGGAATAACAGAATCGTACCAACTAAAGAACCCCGGACGATTCACTGCTTGCATACCATAATAAGCCGCCATAACGCTCTGGCTTTCAAACACACGATATGGGGCAAAGATTCCTCCAGAATATCCAATCCCCGGCTCCACAACAATCATGTCTGGATGTGCATCAGCTATTGCTTTATGCCCCCATCCCCAGAAACAAAGAAGAAAATCTCCTTTTTGCTTTCTTGATGATAGAGCTTCAATCGTCTTGGAATAAAAATGTTCGTAGGCTGAATCCTCAAGATCGTACTTGAAAGTATTCTTTTTCCAATCATGTCCACCATATGCCCCCGCCAGAACATCATCATTGGTTACTGGCACATTCTCATCACAATCAACCTCACTCTTGTCGTGACCATAATGAATGATGGTATGCCCACGGGCTTTCATCATCTTGCAAAACTTCACCACCTTCTGCGTGAAGGCACAAGCCACATAGTCTTTGTTTGATATGGTGTGGGGAACACCTAGCACATGGAATCGAAATTTCATTCCAGTAGTTCTTTAAGGATTAAACAATTTTCAGTAGTGATGAGAGGCGCAGTCCAACGCACAACTTTCCATCCTAGTTTTGTAGCTTCCCAGTATTTCTCTGCGTCTTTAAGGAATCCTCCACCTCTGGCATGGCGACCTCCCCAAGCTCCACCCTCAATCTCTATAAGCGTGAGGGATTCATGGTGGGCGTAATCAGCCCTCCACTTCCTCACTGGATGGAACCGATACTCCACTTCCAGACTTGGGCCTCCCACGCTTGCCCATAGAAGATCGAACTTTCTTTCTAGGCTTGATGGTACTCTTGGCTTTGGTGAGGTTGGCTTCGATGAGCCACTTGCTGATTTTCTTTTTGTTTTTTTCATCTAGGTTTGAGTGGAACGAAAGCACATCAATAGCCTTTTTAATTGCCATCTCTACTGACTCTGGGGTTCCTGCGGTAATTATGGTTTCCTTTGTTTCATGAGGACTGCTCTCACAGGAGCCACCCGCCGCAGGATCTCCCTGCGTACCATTCGGAGATAAACCATCGTTAAAAAGAACACCCTTCTTATCTGGGTGGTATATCACCGCCCCTGCCTTAACGCAATCGGAAGTTACCTCATCCCTGCGCCATTTATTTGTGGGAACCCAATCATGATGGATAAGAGGAGTTCGGTGCATTTGGCGAGTAACATTCTTGGCAGAAGCAATGTCCCAAGCAGTTTGCTCGTTGTTGAAAATAGAAGGAGCTAATCGAGGGAGGTCATGGTGATAAACGGCAATACCACTCATGTGATCTATGCCATTGGGCATAACGCCAGCAATAGCCACATAATCGCCCATAAAAGGCCGTTGCTTGGCTTTATATTCGTTCTCAATATCATTCAACCATCCCTGCTTTAGAGGAACCGCATCTGGCTCCATCCATAGGAAGGGTTGCTTGTATTTCTGATAAGCCGCCCATGCCATTGCCTCAAATGCCTTGTTGCAGGAGATGGGCCATCCACGCTCTGTGTGGTGGCAGACTTCAATGGAGAGCTTGCTAAAGCTACCAGCTAGTCGTTGCTCAATCCCTGTCGTGGGTGCGCCATGCACAGGGAGAAGGACAATGTGGTGGTTGAGATAAGGGCCGAGTTTATGGACATGATTAACCCAACGGGTCATCAGATCCAAATCTCCATCGTGGTACGAAATTGCAATAATCATTCCAATATGGGCGTTTTATGGTACGCCAAGTTCCATGTCAAGATTTAATTCCAAGATGTATTTTTTAGAATTTTAAGCTCTGCGACAACAGTTCCAGTATCATCGGGAATACCATAAGCACCACCATAAAGTTTAAAACGTACTTCACCCAAATTAACAAATATATTATATACTATATTATCAAGAGGATTAAATGGTCCTTTTTCAGTAGTATCAAAAAAAAATGTTTGTCCTCCTATTGCATAAGAAAATGCTAGCTCCAACAGAATTGATGGATAATATAATCCTTCATAAAGTATAACCTTTGGAGAAGTGACATAGAAAATAAACCCTACTTGATTCATGTAGTTATTATAATCAAATCCTGCTGGGTTATTGTAATAAACTCCTGTATCCAAAGGGAAAAAATTACAAGATAAATATGATTCATTTGTTATTGGGTAATCCAAATATATATTTTGATAGTATGTACCTCCAACATGAAATCTTTCTGGATGTGCGCTCGGCCATGTTTCACTTACCCCAACAACAGAACATACAAAATTTTTGGTATTATAAAAAAAATCACAAAATTGATTTAATGTAAATCCAATAGGATTGTCTGTTCCAATTCCAACCAAACTAGAATCTTCTGTTGGAGTTATGCAAGTTAAAAGAAAATTAGACACTTTTAAATTGGATAAGGTTGTGTTCCCGGGCCAACCAACACATCAAGATTCATTGGGACTCCATTAACGCAAATAGTAAGAGTGTATTTATTGCTAATTGTTAAAACTTTGTTTGCAATATAAGCGGCATCTGATTTCACAAACCAGTCTTTTCCATGTCCGCTGATAAGAATACCTTCACCAGCCGTGATAACTAAATCATTCAATGATTCCCTTGAATCTTTTTTTATCTCGTTGATTACATCTTGATCTATCATATTAAATTGATCCTACATAAGTTATTTTCAAAAGCCTTAATCCTCCCATTTCTTTGATAATTGTATTGGAAACTGAAATGGGAATTTGCAATGGAGTAGATAATACTGGGAACAAATAGCTAGATGGATTAAATACGCTATATGCGTCCCTGTAATTATCTGGAATATATTGTTGCCTAGTAGATGAAACAATGTTGTTTGAAAATGGTCTTAATGGAGATTGAACACTTACTGTTGCAGGAAGCACTGGAATTTGTATTCCCCCAGCAAGAACAGAACTAGCATTGTGTATAACATTTGGAAATGTTCCAAAATCAGTAGTGAGAGTAACTGGTGAATAATTTACTGGAGCATCCAATAAATAAGTCCAGTCAGATTCTTTTATAATTTTATATTGTATTGTTGCTTGTACCCTAAATGATCTGGATTGTTTATAGTCTGCTATATTGCTTAATGAAGATGGTGCGCTCGTATTAAAAATAATATAAGAAGGAAATGTATAGGATACGGTCTCGTATTCAGTCCAAGTCTTTCCAATTAAAGAAGTGTAATCCCTCTGTGATAGCTTGGATTTAATTGCATCAATCTTTTCGTACTCATTTACAACTCCAACCTTGGGGATATTTGCAGTTGATCCAGCCAATACGATTTGATCGTTTGTACTTACTGGATATGCTCCAATAAGAGGATCTAGGTTGCTAGTGGTTATGGATGGGCCGGGAATCGTTTCATAAACCACCTTATGCAATACGAACAAAGAACGCAGGGGATTGTCCTCTCCCATCTCTGCCATCTCCTGCTCTACAAGCGTGGTGTTGTTATCGTGTATGGGGTCTTTTGAGCCAATGGGAAGAGGCGCATAATCCTCCCTTCGTATAACATACGTCCTAGTGTATATGGGATAAGCTGGATCATCAGAGCTATATTTAAGATCATAGTTCCATCCATCTTGGCTAGAATAAGTTCGAGCATTTGCCCAATATCTATACACATAAAGACCATCTGGAGTTGGAACCTCTTTAACTAAATATAAAGATGAAGGGAACTTGTTAGCGTCTCTCCCTGCATATGTGATGGAACCATCTAGCGGCTGGGGGTTGTAGCTCCCCTTATCTGCACTTATCTTATCCACCAAAATGATATGCCCATCCTTCTTATAAAAATCTGGAACATTAGGAGTGGGGTACTGGGGTACGCCAACCTCTAGTGTGGGATGGGGGAAAGCTGGATCTTTGGGGGCTTTAGTTGCCATTATTTTGTAATTGTCTTTCTCAATCTTTGAGCTATTACTTTGCGTTCTTCAATAGCTTTTTTGTATTGAGCTTTTTGATTGGAGTTAAGGGATTTGTAGAACTTTACCTCGTTTTCAAAACTACCAGTAAATGGTTTATTGACATTAAATGACCTAGAAAAGTCAAGATAAGTCTTTCCTTTTTCCTTTACAAGTCTGTTGTATTCCTTCTTTGCGAAGTCCATATTGCCGGCAAGTAATGCGGCTTTGAGTTGCTTGTAATCACTTTCAGCAAGTGTGGCCTCCTCACGCTTCTTAACTTGGGCTTGGATTTTAGGACTGGTCTGGTTTTTAAGCCATTTGTTGGCAAGGTCGTAGGCATCGGTCTGTGCCATGTGCTGATAATTGCTCAATCCTATAGAAGAAAGAATGGTGCTGGCAGTAGTTGAGCTAGGTTGAACTTGTGCCGGGATGGGAACAAACCAGGACAAGAAATCCTCTGCTTGCTCAACTGCACTGCGTTTAATGCCTTGTGCATTGCGTCCGGTAAGGAACTCCACTCCAGTACGACCAAATGGAGATAAACGGTTCATAAAAAATGTGTTTGGCTTTTCAGCCAACTCGCTCACATCCCCCAACACTGTACGCAGACGATATTCCCTTCCTTCATGGAATATGCTGAATGGCTTATCGTAATGCGGGTCTCCGTCAAGGGCTTGGTTCAACACACGCCCTGCCACATACAAAGATGCTCCCATAAGAGCCAAAGCCGCCCTTTGCTCTGCACCATATGGTTTAAGAGCTTGTGCGACAAACCTAGAACGAGCCTCCAAGAAGTCTGGGGCAAGAAGGAAAAGCCTCATGGTATCCTGCACAGTCTGGTTGCGAGCCATCATCTTGTAGTTCAACTCACCGAATGCGGCATTTGCTTGGTTTGCCGTAAGCTCATAAATCTGATCTTCGGTAAGCTGTTTGCCATATCGAGCCATGTTGCGCTCAAGGGCATGGGTAGCCATGTTCATCTTGAGCTTGGGGATATAGTCTTTGAACAAGAAATCGTTGAACCAGTTCTGAGCTTTTCCAATCACCGGGATCTTTCCAACCAATCCTCCCCCTGCCAAGCCTTCAGAGAATAGCTCTTGTGAATGGAAATCTGCAAGCTGAAGCCCATGAAGCACAAGCTCGTTCTGCTTCTGATCATTGAGATCAATCTTTTCAAGGTTTGCTGGATTGATCCTGTGGAACAATGAATGTAGTCCTTCTTGATCCAAGTGGAACAAGGAAAGTGATAGTTTGGTTTGCTTGAGGATGGAAGAAAACTTTAGAAGCCCCTCAACTGCTGAACTTACGACGGGGATTCGATTGGCCTTGAACCAAGACTTGGAAGTAAGATTCTTGATATCGGTGGCAATGTCCGGGTGGACAAGCATATCGGATTCCATTAGCACAGGCTTTCCATCTGGGCCTTTCATAGTCCACTTCCATCCCTTGAATGCGGGATGGTTGATACTCACATATGAACGACCATCTTCCGTAACAGCCCCTTCCGGTCTGGCTTGTGGCTTGATAAGATAAGAATCCGGTGGTTTGCCTTCTTCCCCAACTGGTTGTGCGTACCCAGAAAGCTCCACAAGCGGCCTCCCATCTTGTGCCTTTCCTTCGGTCATGCTTTTTACAAATGCCCTAACAGCCTCGGTTTTCCTAAAGGAAAGATCGTATGCCGCAATAAGTGATGCCACATCCTTGCTTGCCGGCTCATACCCAGCTTGTTCTCCTTCAAAGTAGGAATCAAATACACGCTTCTTTGCAAACTGAAAATTCTTGTTTAACTTGCCACCTTGTAAAGATGCTTGGAGCTTTTGAGTGATGGGGTTTTCTTTCTTCCAGACTTGAGTGATGTAGTTTTCAATCCCGTGGTTAAGCATACCGGAATCAATTCCCTCTTGGAGCATATCTTCCAAATACTTGCTTATGTTTTTGGCGTGAGCTTTTTCCTCGTCAGTCAGCTTCAATGCCGCCTCGTATCCTTTCCTGTACTTGGAATCGCTCTTGGAAGCCCTTTCACGAAGCAATGCCTCGTCACCGCCAGCTTGAATCCAGTTGGTGATTGCCTCTCTCTTGAGTGGGTCTGGAATGGATTTCTTTAAGTCCTTTACAGCCTCCCTAACTTTTAGCGAAGTGTAGTTGTCTGCCCTGCTCCATTCTCCCAATGCTTGCTTAAAATCAGTCCATACTGGGCGATTTAGGTAGGAGTTCTTCATTGCTTGGAATCCAGCACCGGCTTTAGCAATTCCTTTTGTTACGGCATCCTTCGCCCCCTTTACTTCTTCAACAATCTTTTGGGCTTGTTTTGCGGCATCAAATGCATTCTTGGGCGGCTTGGCAGTAGAGGATTTCTTTATCTTTTCTGAAAGCTCCTCAAGAGGATCTCTTGATGGTGTCGCAGTGACTTTTTCCGGGGAAACAAATCCCCCCTTCATCATTTCTTTTTGAGTTTTTAAATCCCCTTTTTTGGGGATGAAAGATGATTCCAATTCTTTTGGCTCCATCTTTCCAGAAACAATCCTTTCAAAGATTGGTTTTAAAAGTTTTGCCTCATTGGTTGTTGCCCTTTTTAAAATCCTTGCAATCGCTTCTTTGAAGAAATCAAACGCCCTTTCTAGGATGGGACGCATTTCTTCAGTTGGGACTCTTTCCGAAAGACAATACTCTGCAAAAGATTGGGCAAAAAACTCTGCCTCGTTGCTGGCATAGTATTTGGTATAAAATTCACTATCAGCGGCAAGCCCCTTGCCAAAAAAATCCCTTCTTCCGGGTCTTTTTAATTTGTTGTAAACATCTTTAACTGTTGCTTTTTCTGCATCATTTAAAAAAACAAAATCTGCCAAATGACCAAACTCATGTAGAAATGTTGCAGTGGCATCTTTATTTATTTTAGGATCTTTTTCTTTTAGAAAATCTACCAACCCTTCTCTTAATCTAAATTCTGGAGCCTTGCCAAACTTGCCTTTTGATTGACTATATTTTTGAGTCCATCTAACTACTCCTAAATATCGAGTCTTTTTTGCCTTCATGTCGGAAGCCCTAGCCAAAAGCTCTGGATCGGTATTCCTAAATATTTTCTTTATTACTGATTTTCTTGCATCGTCCAAAGCCCCTCCTTTTACAAGTTCATCCAATCCATCGCTAAACAATTTATGCCCTTCGCTTAACTGCTCAAAAGGAACCTCTGGCTTTTCCTCTTCCCTTCTGGGATAAGCATCAAGCATGGTTTCATTGCTATGTAAATAGTACCCACC
>Ga0208250_1000301_pt1 | contig 15955 bp, 8 predicted proteins | sample CryBogCBE18Aug09_FD_184557 | JGI IMG/M metagenome (GOLD analysis project Ga0208250, IMG submission 184557) | Freshwater microbial communities from Crystal Bog, Wisconsin, USA - CBE18Aug09 (SPAdes) (version 2) | ecosystem: Environmental > Aquatic > Freshwater > Lake | place: Crystal Bog... | reverse complement strand
GGTAGGAGTTACAGTCGGTGTAACCGTTGGTGTTGGTGTAATTGTAGGTGTTACAGTTGGTGTAGGAGTTAAAGTAGGTGTTACCGTAGGTGTCGGTGTAACCGTTGGAGTTGGTGTCGGTGTACGGGTAGGAGTTACAGTCGGTGTAACCGTTGGTGTTGGTGTAACTGTTGGAGTTACAGTAGGTGTAGGAGTAATTGTAGGTGTAACTGTTGGTGTCGGGGTGATTGTAGGTGTAACTGTTGGTGTCGGGGTAACTGTTGGTGTCGGGGTGATTGTAGGTGTAACTGTTGGCGTAGGGGTAACTGTCGGGGTAACTGTTGGTGTCGGGGTGATTGTAGGTGTAACTGTTGGCGTAGGGGTAACTGTTGGTGTTGCCGTTGGTGTTGGTGTTACAGTGGGGGTAACTGTCGGAGTAACTGTCGGGGTAACTGTTGGTGTAGGTGTAGGTGTATTCGGCCAAACATTATTTTTTCTTGCTATAAACAGATCATTAGCATTCCATATACCTTGTGCAGCTGCGCCATTTGGTACAGTGTAGCTACCTATAATTGATCCGTCTTTTGATCTCATTTAAGGTTAGAATATATCTTCGTAAGAAGCGATTATATCTATTGCTGAGCTTGTGCCTGCTACTGCTGATAATATATCAGAAGATGTATCCATCATGTAAATAGGATTGTCTTTACCCACTACAACTAAAGAAGCATTCGCTGGTACACCTATTTGATAAGCAAGTACGTAATTTGTTGTTGAGTATCTATTTAAATAAAGTGTAACTGTAGCCAGTGTACCTGTTTTATTAACTGCAACCACTGAACCTAACTTATAAACGTGGTTAGATGGAACTGCATTTATAATAGTTGAACCACCTGTTGAAACGCTACTAAAAGCTGAAGTTGTGGCTGTTATTGTATTTAAAGCTGCAAGGTTAATTGGCATGGTAGTTTTTAATATTTACTATTTAATACCCAAAGATTAAGGCTGCAGCTACTGCTTTAGCAAAAGAACCACTATAACCAGAAGTACCAGAATAACCTGATGTACCACTATAACCAGATACTCCAGAACCGCTGTAACCAGATACCCCAGAACCACTATAACCAGAGGTGCCGCTGAAACCACTGTAACCAGAAGTACCAGAGTAGCCGCTTGTACCACTATAACCACTCCAACCTGATATACCAGATGAACCAGAGTATCCTGAAGTACCACTAAAACCAGAATAACCAGATGTACCACTGTAACCAGATGTACCACTAAAACCGGAATATCCAGAAGTACCTGAGTAACCACTTATACCGGAGTATCCACTATAACCGCTAAAGCCTGATGGTCCGCTATAACCAGATGTACCACTAAAACCAGAGTAGCCAGATGTACCGCTATAACCTGAAGTACCGGAAAAACCTGAATACCCGCTTGTACCGCTGTAACCTGAAATACCGGAGTATCCACTAAAACCGCTTACACCGGAACCACTAAAACCGCTTGTACCAGACCAGCCTGATGTACCAGAATAACCGCTTATACCGCTATATCCGGAGTAACTTGAATAACCAGAGTAACCTGAAATACCACTATAACCTGAAGTACCAATACCTGAAAATCCTGATATACCACTGTAACCACTATAACCAGATGCTGCTACAGCACCCACAGCACCACTATAACCGCTTGTTCCGCTGTATCCTGAAATACCGGAGTATCCACTAAAACCGCTTACACCGGAACCACTAAAACCTGATGTACCAGAGTCTCCTTTTACTTGACCAACGTCTGCCCAATTACCACCTGAGTGTATTTGAACTGTTGTTGGATTTGAGAAATTAGCAGATGTTGCTAACGTTAAAGTATAATATGTACCGTTAACATCGGTACCAGATAATACTGCTGTAATATCTGTTTGAGATGTACCATCGGTAACAGTTGAACCGTTATTAGCTATTGGGGTTACTGGAGGAGCCGAAGCGTATACCTTTAAATGTGTAGAATCGGTTTGATTTGTGCCACCGAAATATTTTGCTGTTGGGTAAACGATTACTGTTTCATTACTATATACCCATAAATGACCAGTATCTTCTGCGATAATACCGTTACCATTAACTGCATATGGAGCAGCAGCATTTAAAATAGTTTGTGGATTCGAGCTTACTGTGGCTACATATGTAAGAATTGTTACTGATGTACCGTTTTGACCAGAAAAACCTGATGTACCGCTGATACCGCTAAAGCCGCTTATGCCACTAAAGCCTGAAATACCAGAGAAGCCGGAGTAGCCAGAAATACCGCTAAAGCCTGATATACCAGAGAAACCAGATATACCACTAAAGCCTGAAATACCAGAGAAGCCAGAGTAGCCAGAAATACCGCTAAAGCCAGACCAACCTGATATACCACTAAAGCCCGAAATACCGCTGAAGCCGCTAATACCGCTAAAACCGGACCAGCCACTATAACCAGAGTAACCAGATGTACCATCTGCACCTACATAACCTGCTGAACCAGAATAACCCGAAGTGCCGCTAAAGCCTGAAAAACCAGAAGTACCAGAATAACCTGATATACCGCTATAACCACTCCAACCAGAAATACCAGAGTCACCACTATAACCTGATGTACCACTAAAGCCTGAAAAACCGGAAGTACCAGAATAACCTGAAGTACCTGAAAAACCAGAATAGCCTGAAGTACCTGAGTAACCACTTATACCACTATAACCTGACCAGCCAGAAATACCAGACGAACCACTATAACCAGATGTTCCGCTAAAACCGGAATAGCCTGAGGTACCAGAATAACCAGAAATACCTGACCAACCAGAGATACCTGACCAGCCACTAAACCCCGAAGTTCCGTCATTACCTGCAAAACCTTGCACGCCTGGTTCACCTTGAATACCGCTATATCCAGAGTATCCGGAAATACCTGATCCACTATATCCAGAATATCCGGAAACACCTACAGCATTATATACAGAATTGAAAGCCATGTGAAGAGTATTAAATATTTACAGATACGACCTCAAATGCTCGTTATAATAGCAACAAAATATACACTTACATTTCTATAATGTATAGTAAATATAAACACAATGTTACGTAGTAATAACAAACCTAAAAAGAAAAAACGTATACCTTATAAAAATTTAGGGGATTTGTATACAGAGTCTGTAGCTGGTAAACCTCATGTCAATTTGCAAGCTATTAGAGAATTTATTAAAGAAAACGAAGAATATGAAGTAATTGTTGGCAATAAAAAAAATCCACAAGATGTGCAAGGATTTGATGTTACGAAACAAGCAGCAGATCAAGTAAAGAAGATAGCTAAATTAGGTAGTACGCAAAACACCCCAGTTAGACAAGAGATTGAAACACGATTACGAAGTGTGAAGGGCGCTATTAATGATAATTTAAACATATATCAAACTTTTATATCTAATCTTGGTATTCAATTAACACAAGAAAATGCGGATAAATTTGCTCATAATTTAAAATCTTTAACACATTCAAACAGTCTTAGTACGTTTAGTGAATTATTAGGTAATAGTTACGGCATCTCACCTGGTGATATAGCCGCTTCTCCAGAGTTTATATCTATAGTTAGATCAGAAAGCACTCCCCCAACACTACATGCACGTGTTGGTTCTGGTGAGTTGTTCTTAACATTTTTTAGTAACGGTTCGAAACCGCACGTAGGAGATGTATTGATTGGCGGGGACTTTAAAATTGAAGTTAAACATACAGATGGATTATTATTAAAGGGCAGCACCAACCCTACAACTCAGGAGTACCAAAACAGCTTAATTACAACATACAGCGAGTATAAAACTACCAACGACACTGATAAATTTATAGAAGGACTTACTCACCTTGCTGTATCTATGTCAAGTGCAAACACTCCAAGTATTGTATCTCAAATTAAACAAATTTTTACAGATAAAATTAACGAATTAACTAAAGTCATAGACGGGCCTATATTTAGAAGAACAATTTTTGTTGCACAATTGTTAAGATATAAAGAAATAACTGACTTTCAAGGACTTGTTGTGTTCAACGCTGTTGAAAACTCTAATGTAAAGGCAGCATTCTTAAATACACCTGCAGGTGTTACCATACAGCAATTATACGATGCTACGTTAAATTTAGGTATAAACTATGCATTGCAGTTTGGTTCAGGTGGTGCTGCAGGTCACAAAATAAAATTTGGTGTTAGACCTAAACTATAATGGCTAAAGCCTCTAAAGAAACGTTCTATTTAGGTAATAAAAACTTACCTGTACCCGAGACTAACTTTCAATGGAATGAGGTCATGATTGAAGACTTGGAACGTGCACGCAAGTCCATATTACATTTTTCTCGTTTTTTTTATATAGTTAACCTTGATGAAGGTAAGCAACCAATTAAGCTTTATAACTATCAAAAGCGTATTTTAAAAGCTTTAACTGATAACAGATTTAATGTTGTATTAGCATCAAGACAAGTCGGCAAAACTTCTTTGCTAACTATATTTGCTTTATGGATGATTTGCTTTCAAGACGATTATAGAGTACTATTAATTGCCAATAAAGAAAATACCGCTATTAATATTTTTAAGCGTATTCGTTTAGCTTATGAAATGTTACCGAACTTTTTGAAACCGGGTGTTATAAACTATGCTAAAACCGGTTTAGAGTTAGCTAACGGTAGTTCAATTGGTATTAGTACTACAACCTCTGATGCTGCCAGAGGTGAGTCTATCAACTGTCTACTCATTGACGAAGCCGCATTCATTCCACCTGAGTTTATGAACGACTTTTGGGAATCAGTATTCCCTGTAATTTCGTCTTCAAAGAAGTCCAAAATTTTTATGTTATCGACCCCTAATGGTGTGGGCAACTTATTTTATAACATATATACAGAATCTTTGGATGGTAGTAATGGTTGGCACAATGAAAGAGTAGATTGGTGGGAGGTGCCTGGTAGAGATGAAAAGTGGAGAGATATGACAGCTAAGGCTCTTGGTTCTGTAGAAGCATTTAATCAAGAATACGGTAATGAATTTAGAGCAGCTGGTGAAAACGCTTTAGATAGTGACTTAATGTTAGAGTTCGAAAAAACAGCTCCAGAACCCATATTAACAAGCGATGATGAATGCTATAAGATTTATGTAGAAAGAAAACCAAGACATTTCTATACAATTGGGGTTGACGTTGGAGATGGTATTGGTAGAGCTAACTCTGCTATTCAAGTACTGGATATTACGGATTTAACCAATATAGAACAGGTCGCTACGTACGCAAATAACAAGCTTGACCCTTTTAATTTTGCTGGGAAATTAGTGGAAATAGCCCACGAATGGGGAAGGCCACCTTTGTTAGTAGAACGCAATAATTGCGGTGCTCAGGTTATAGATGCATTAATACATACTCACAATTATGAAAGCTTAATAAAGTACACACCGAGTATGGGTACGTTTACTGAAAAGGCGGATAGAGATAATAGAATGGGCGTATACTCGCACACTAATAGTAAGTTCAATGCAATGGCAAACTTACGTTATTGGATGTCTACTTTAAAGTGTCTTAAGTTGTACGACAAAGAAACCATTAATGAGTTTAAAACATATGTTAAACAAGCCAATGGTGTGTGGAAAAAACAATCAGATCGTTATTTAGACGATAGAGTAGAGTCCTTAATATGGGCATTATTTGCTTTAGATACTAAAGTAGTAGAACAGTTTTATGAAGTAATGGAAAGAGATGGTAATGGTAAACCACTAAAAATAGCTCCGTTAGATTGGGACCCGTTTAGTGTGGGTGATATTGAACTACCAAGCCAAAAAGATTTATATAATAGGTACGAAAAAGGTAAAAGTCCAGATGCAACAGTACGTAACCCAACTATATTTGCCGGTAAAGACAATAACTCTGACGTTGATGAGTTATACGCACAGGGATGGAAGCCGCTGAACTTCAATTCAGCTTCTGGTCGTTTAAACGGTGGAATGTTTTAGTACATAAAAAAAAGCCGTTATTGCTAACGGCTTTGTAAACTGTACTATGTCTAAGTCTTAAGCAAAGAGATCGTCGCCAACCTTTGGCTCTTTAGTAGCACCTGCTGTAAACTTCTTTGTGTTTTGAAGTTTCTTGATATCGCCGTGCTCTTCTTTTGGTTCTGGCTCATTACGGATCTTACCATCTTCAGCTTTACCACCTGTAGCTTTGTTTGTACCTTTTGTACTTGCTACAACTGGCTTGCTAACTGAATCAGGATTACCCTTCTTTAAGGAACCATTAGCTTTAGTTAAAACATGACCTTCGTCTTCTGCTTCAACTTCTTCAGCTACCATTCCTTCATCTTCGGTATGGCCAGCAATTTCTTGATCTTCATCAGGTAAATCACCGTGTTCAGCATCTACTTCTTTATCTTTCTTTAAAAATGAAAGAACCTTTTCAAGCATTTCAATAGCTTCCTCATGTGTAGGAAGTTCTTCGTGCTGCATTTCATCGCCGCCCATTTCAGCACCATCTGCAGCTGCGTCAGTAGCAGGCATTACACCAGCTTCTTCTTCATCGTGCATCATTGCTTCTTCGTTTTCGTTGAATGGAACACCTTTGATTGCGTTCTCATATAGTTGATCGAATTTTGATTTTGACATAGTAAACTTTGGTTTGTAGATATATTTATTGTTTTCAGCTACAGTTTCTTTAACTTTTTCTTTAGCAGTAGTATTTTTCTCTGCTTCTGTATCTGCTTCTCCTTCTTTTGCTTCATGCTCTTCTTTACCTTCCTCTTCATCTTTCATTTTCTTAGCATCAGCGCCTGGATCTTCCATTTTATCTACGGGCTTAAAGCCGCTCTTTTTTGGATTTAATCCAGCAGGACCGCTTTTTGGTAATGGTGGTGTAACTTCTGCACCATCAACCTTTTTAACACCAGGACCGCCCCCGAGTGCACTTCCGGCCTTAACCATGTTCTCAGTTAGATATACACTTGTATCTGTATGTTCTACAGCTTGAGTAGCTTTTTCATTAACTACATCAGGAACTGAAATATTAGCAGCGGCAATATTTCCATAAAGTTCGCCGAGGTCGGATAGGTTTTTAATCTTCATTTACAATATTATTTAGTATATCTGGCTGTAAATCTATAGATTATAGTAAATAATTTTAATGTGTGCGTCTTTTCTATCTAAATATTGTATTGATACTGGTACATATACACCACCAGGTGTTGATGGTGTTGGGGATCAATTAAGTGGTGGATACAATTGTACGTACGGAACAAGCGGTGTTAGATTTCTTAATGTTGCTGATAACAGCGCGCAGATATCTTTATTCAATAGTTGGTGGCAAGAACAAATAAGTCAATATGGGCAGCAAATTAACTATTATATAAATGGTTATAATTTATCCGCTCATGATTATCTATATGGAGAGCATACATTATTAAGATATGCCCCACCTATTCCAATGGTAATGGCAATCCAGTTAAGTAATGATAATGTTATATTAAGCAAATTCGGTTTACAGGGTGAAGCAGATTTAACGGCTTGGATTGGTATAAACACTTTCACAACAACGGTTACCGCAGTTAGCGGTGCGCTTTCTGCATATAACTACGAACCTAAAGCAGGAGATCTCATAGAGTTAGCAGAATACGGTTCTACCCGCCCTAATGGTAGATCAGGTAAAGTATTTGAAATAACAGAACGTCTTGATGAATCCGGTGGTGAAGAATCTAACCAAATTATGGGCCATTATATATGGACTATAAAAGCGAAACGTTATGAATGGAATTACGAACTTAGTGCTCCACGTGAAAAGAAAATGGATCAAGTATATGACAACAAATATGAAGGTCCAGTTAACAGTTTACCAAAAGTACTGGAAACAAAAGAATATACGCAATTTGTTGATAAACCTTCAGCAGAAGTATTTGATTATAGAGAGAACGCTCAATCCAATACATTAGTATACGGTGACTACGAAGACACTAATGTACTTGTAAGGTTAATTGGTGTCACAAATCAAGCCGGTACAGTTACCGGTGCAGTTGCAGTTTCCGGCGCAAACACGTACTTAGTAGCTAAGAGTCCTAATAACTAACAGATGTATCAATAAGTATTTACCTCCTTCCATGTCCGTAGATTATCCAAATTTAATATTTCCTCACGAACTACCAACGGTACCAAGTTTATCTGGACAGGACCTAATTTATCTTGAACAACCAAACGGAGACGGTACATACACGTCATATGCTGTTTCGTTATCAGCATTATTTGGGTGGAGCGGTGCAAGTGGTGGTGGCGGTGGTGGTTCAGGTATTTCTGGCTTTAGTGGTTACAGTGGTTACTCCGGTGCGTCTGGCGCACCTGGTGGTACGTCAGGTTATTCTGGTTATAGTGGTACGCAAGGTATACAGGGTATACCAGGCATTCAAGGTATTTCTGGTTACTCGGGTTTCTCCGGTGCAGCTGGTTCGGATTATGTTTTCCCGTCAAACTTGACAGTATCTTTAGCTCCAGGTTATACATTTGGTCAATATAAAAACGGAGACGTTATACCTGCCTCAGGTTTAACTGTACAGCAAGTTATTAATTTAGCTATTAGTGGTGTGGTACCTACCCCGACACCTACACCGGTCGTCACTTATACACCGACTCCGGCCCCTACAAGTACGCCTACAGTAACTCCAACCCCTGTACCTACAAGTACACCTGTTCCAACAGCTACAGCTACTCCTACACCAACAGTTACACCAACACCTACTGTAACACCAACACCTACAGTAACTCATACTCCTGCTCCAACAGCTACCCCAACACCGACACCAACAGCTACTCCAACTCCAACACCTACTGGTATGGCTGGTGTAATATACTTTGGTCCTTCTGCAGCTGTACCAACTACTTCAAGCGATGTACAAGCCTTAAGTTCTACGTACACAAATGGCGCAAATCCATTCAATTTCTGGACAGGAACGACTTATAACAACTTTACAGTAGCTTTACCTGCTGCAAACAATTTAGTAACTATTATAGATGCAAATGCATTCTTTGTTGATTTGACAGATCACTTCAGCACTCAAAGCACGGTAAGCATAACAGTGGGTGGAACTCCTACTACCTATAACCTATATACTATGACGAACGCTATACCATATAGTCCTTCGCATAAACTATTAGTAACATTCTCGTAACATGGCATTAACTCCAGGCTTAGAAATTCCATTTGGTATACAACCAGTCAACCCGGTACCGGTTGATACGTGGTCAGGTCCTTATTATGGACCAAACGAAACCGCAGCAAAAGCAGCAGCTAATGCAGCAATACCTCAAGCAATAAGATTTCAATCATTACAGGTTCGTCTTATTATTGCAGGTGTGCCTTATATATACTGGTACGATACAGGTACGACAGATACTGACTTACACATATTTTCAACAGGTGGTGGTGGTACATCTGGTTACTCTGGTTATTCGGGTGTTAGTGGCTGGTCTGGTATATCTGGTTATTCAGGCTTTAACGCTAACAACCAATCTGTAACATATACAAATTCGTTTAGTGCAGGTCAAGCAATTTATAAAACAACAGGTGGTTACGATTTAGCTTTAGCAAACGATATTAATACTTCTGAAGTTATAGGGGTAGTACAATCTGCAAATAGTAGCGAATTCACATATGTTATTAATGGTTATATTTCAGGACTAACTGGTATTGAAGATGCTACATGTTATTACCTTTCAGACACAGTACCCGGTCAAATAACAACAGATGCTCCTACTGCAAGTGGTAGTGTCATTAAACCGGTATTAATTGGTACAGGTACAACAACTGGTGTGGTTGTTGAATTTCCTGGAGTAATAATTGGTAGTACAAACAATGGTACCAGTGGTTATTTAGCACGTTGGACTGGTGCCCATTCTTTAGGTAATAGTAGTATATTTGATAGCGGTCCAGATGTTATAATAGACGCCACCACAACTATTAATGGTGATTTTAATATTCTTGGCACATACCTTTTAAGTGGTGTACCGGTTTTCGATGGTGTTAGTGGTGTATCGGGTTATAGTGGTTATAGTGGTACAAATGGTACTAATGGTATAAGTGGTATGTCCGGTAAGAGTGGTTATAGTGGTTGGTCAGGTTATTCTGGTTCCGGTGTTTCAGGTTATAGCGGTTATTCAGGTATTTCTGGTTTTTCAGGCTTTAGTGGTTATTCCGGTATAAACGGTATAATAGGTGTAAATGGTACTTCCGGTTACTCTGGTATATCTGGTTACTCCGGTTATAGTGGTATAGATAGTTTAGGCTTCAACTATCGTGGTCAATATGACAACACTCAAACATATAGTATTAACGACATTGTTACTAACGGTCAAAATTTATATGTAGCTTTAGCTTCATCAACCAACCCAGGTATAGTTTTAACTAATACAGCTGTTTGGAATAAATCAGTTACAGGTACTTCAGGCTATTCTGGTTGGTCTGGTATATCCGGTTTTAGTGGTTTAGGTTTTTCAGGTAAGTCTGGTTACTCAGGTTATTCTGGTACTAACGGTACCAATGGTGCTTCTGGTTATAGCGGTATATCAGGTTACTCTGGTACTGCAGGTGCAAGCGGTATATCAGGTTATTCTGGTGCAGCAGGTACAGGAAGTGGATCTATTAACTATTCTGATGTTATAGTTGTAAGCACAAAAGCTGATAATTATTGGACTGCATATACATTAACTGGGAATGTTGAAGGGTTATATAGCAATTCGCCTTTAACGTTAAGTTCTCAAACTGTATACGGTAAACAGTTTAGTAGTGGTACTAAAACACTTATTGTAAATGATGGACCAATACACACTAATAGTACGTATGGTATAGTAGTTGAATTTCCTTCAAGCCCAAACGTGGGGGATGTTATTAGTGCTCCTTGTGTCACAATAACTAATATAGTTAGTGCCGGTTATTTTGTTCCGGGTACTGTATATACAATTGTAACACCTGGCGATACTAATTGGTCTTCTGTAGGTGCATCACAAAATTATTCAGGATTTACTTTTACAGCTACCAGTGCTGGTACGTGGGATCCAGGAGCTGGTACAGCTTCAACCCCGGCTGGAGTAGCTTACTTAATATTTAAACCAGCCTCAGGACAAGTAGCTGTACTACAATTCCAAGGTGGTGGTCAAGTATATCCATTTGGTCAAGGTGCTTCTTATATTGCAGCTTATGTTCCGCTCGGTGGACAATTTGGAGCTCAACCTATCACTTGGGTATATGCAGGGGTAATGGGTGGTGTACCGACTTGGTATCAAATGTACTTCTAATCTTAAGCTGTTCGGGATATATTTAGTTTAAAACTAAATTAAGGCTTTTTATAATAAATTATTAAAAAGCCCACTTAAAAGATATAAATAATTTGTAATAACCCAATAAATTTATGTCATTACCCAATCGAGGCGCTTTTTCTGCAGTTTATAATCCAATCGGTGTATCAGGTTTCTCTGGTTACTCTGGTTCCGGTGTGTCCGGTTATAGTGGCTGGTCTGGTGTATCTGGTATCTCAGGCTGGTCTGGTATCTCTGGCTATAGTGGCTGGAGCGGTATATCTGGCTTTAGCGGTACATCTGGTTACAGCGGTACATCAGGCTTTTCAGGCTGGAGCGGTATTTCTGGTTGGTCAGGTATTTCAGGCTGGTCTGGTTGGTCAGGTATTTCTGGCTTCAGCGGCTTCTCAGGTTGGTCTGGACAATCGGGTTATTCAGGCACATCTGGCTTCTCAGGCTTTAGTGGTATTTCAGGCTGGTCCGGTATTTCGGGCTTTAGCGGTACATCAGGCTGGAGTGGTATCTCTGGTTGGTCTGGCATAAGCGGTTGGTCAGGTATTTCTGGCTGGTCTGGTATAAGCGGTTATTCTGGTACATCAGGCTGGAGCGGTATTTCGGGTTATTCTGGTACGTCTGGCTTCTCAGGCTTTAGTGGTATCTCTGGTTGGTCAGGCATTTCTGGCTTCAGCGGTACGTCAGGCTGGTCCGGTATTTCCGGTTGGTCTGGTATTTCTGGTATTTCCGGTTGGTCTGGTATATCAGGCTTTAGCGGCTTTAGTGGTATTTCAGGCTTTAGCGGTACTTCAGGTTATTCTGGTACCTCAGGCTTCTCTGGTTGGTCAGGCATTTCTGGTTGGTCTGGTTATTCAGGCTACTCTGGTTGGTCTGGCGTAAGCGGTATTTCAGGTTGGTCTGGTATTAGTGGCTGGAGTGGTATCTCAGGCTGGTCTGGTATTTCAGGCTTCAGTGGTACGTCTGGCTTCTCAGGCTTTAGCGGTATTTCAGGCTTCTCTGGTTGGTCAGGCATTTCTGGCTTCTCTGGTTATAGCGGCGTAAGCGGTTGGTCAGGTATTTCTGGCTGGTCTGGTATTAGTGGCTTTAGCGGTATTAGCGGTTACTCCGGTTGGTCAGGTATTTCAGGTTGGTCTGGTATTTCAGGCTTCTCTGGTTACTCTGGTACAAATGGTACGTCAGTAACTATTATTGGTACAGTTCCTACAGTCGGAGTCGATCCTCAAACAACATTAAATACAGCTTACCCAAGCGCAGTTAATGGTAATGGTGTTATTGATGAAGCATCTGGCGATTTATGGGTATACGGTAATGGTGTATGGGCAAACGTTGGCCAAGTAAAAGGTGACTCAGGCTTCTCTGGTTGGTCTGGTATATCCGGTTGGTCCGGTATTTCAGGTTGGTCAGGTATTAGCGGCTGGTCTGGCTTTAGCGGTATTTCTGGCTGGTCTGGTATTAGTGGCTTTAGCGGTATTTCAGGCTATTCTGGTACATCAGGCTTTAGCGGCTTCTCTGGTATTAGTGGTTACAGCGGTTACTCTGGTACGTCTGGTTATAGCGGCTGGTCCGGTATTTCAGGTTGGTCAGGTATCTCTGGCTGGTCTGGTATTAGCGGTTTCTCTGGCACTTCGGGCTGGAGCGGTATTAGTGGCTTCTCAGGCTACTCCGGTATATCGGGCTTTAGCGGTACATCTGGCTATAGCGGTATTTCTGGTTGGTCAGGCTTTAGCGGTATTTCAGGTTGGAGCGGTATTTCAGGCTTCTCTGGTACCTCAGGTTGGTCTGGCATAAGCGGTTGGTCAGGTATTTCTGGCTACTCCGGTTGGTCTGGTATTAGCGGTTATAGCGGCTGGTCTGGTATTTCAGGCTTCTCTGGTACATCAGGCTACTCTGGTATTTCAGGTTGGTCAGGTATTTCTGGCTGGTCTGGTATTTCAGGCTTTAGCGGTACCTCAGGTTGGTCAGGCATTTCTGGCTTTAGTGGCTGGTCTGGTATTTCAGGCTGGTCTGGTTGGTCAGGTATTAGCGGTTATAGCGGCTGGTCTGGCATTAGCGGCTTCAGCGGTACTTCTGGCTACTCCGGTATTTCAGGTTGGTCAGGCTGGTCTGGTATATCCGGTTGGTCTGGCATAAGTGGCTGGTCCGGCTTTAGCGGTATTAGCGGTTGGTCAGGTATATCTGGTATTTCCGGTTACTCTGGCTGGTCTGGTATTTCAGGTTACTCTGGTATCAGTGGCTATAGCGGCTGGTCCGGTATTAGCGGTTGGTCAGGTATTTCTGGTTACTCAGGCTACTCTGGTTGGTCTGGTATCAGTGGTGCTGACGCAACATTACAATTAACAATTCCATATTCAAACGACTTTACACCTGGTACTGTAATTTACAGAGATCAGAGTGGTTCGTACCTACGTGCAAAAGCAGACAGTATTTCTACTGTTGATGCAATTGGTATCGTACAAGACGCAACAGGAAGTCAGTTTACAATCGTATACAACGGTCAAATTTCAAACCTCTCTGGTTTAACAGATGGTTACGGTTATTACCTATCTGATCAAACAGCTGGTGCATTAACAGATACAGCTCCTTCATTAAGTGGCTCGTTCATTAAGCCAATGTTAATCGCTACAAGCGATTCAACAGGTGTTGTAGTTGAATATCCAGCAACTCAAATCGGTTCTACAAACAACGGTACAAGCGGTTACCTTGCATTATGGACAAGTAATCAAACACTTGGTAATAGCTTAGTAACACAAGTAGGCAACACAATTCACTTTGACGGTAACTTCGAAGTTACAGGTACAATTTCAATGAGTGGCGCAAACTTGCAAGGCTACTCAGGCTATTCTGGTTACTCTGGCGCTAACGGTGCTTCTGCTTCGTCAGGTTATTCTGGTTATAGTGGTATAAGCGGGTACAGTGGTTATTCAGGTATTTCCGGTTACAGTGGTATCTCAGGTTATAGCGGATATATAGGTATATCAGGTTATAGCGGTATTTCAGGTTATTCTGGTATAAGTGGGTATTCTGGTATAAGTGGCTATAGTGGTATATCTGGTTGGTCCGGTTATAGTGGTATCTCAGGCTATAGCGGTATTAGCGGTTGGTCAGGTTACAGTGGCTATAGTGGTCCTCAAGGTGATCCTGGCGTACAAGGATTTGCTGGTAATGACGGTACTTCCGGCTTCTCAGGTTGGTCTGGTATTTCAGGCTACTCTGGTACTTCAGGCTTTAGCGGTTATAGTGGTACATCAGGTTACTCTGGTACATCTGGCTTCTCAGGCTTCTCTGGTACATCAGGTTATTCTGGTACATCAGGCTTTAGCGGTATTTCAGGCTATTCTGGTACTTCAGGCTTTAGCGGTATAAGCGGCTTTAGCGGTTATAGTGGTACATCAGGTTACTCTGGTACATCTGGCTTCTCAGGCTTCTCTGGTACATCAGGTTATTCTGGTACATCAGGCTTTAGCGGTATAAGCGGTTATAGCGGTATCTCAGGCTTTAGCGGTATCTCAGGCTTTAGCGGTTATTCCGGTATAAGCGGTTATAGTGGTACATCTGGCTTCTCAGGCTTCTCTGGTACATCAGGTTATTCTGGTACATCAGGCTTTAGCGGCTTTAGCGGTACTTCAGGCTTTAGCGGCTTCTCTGGTATTAGTGGCTTTAGCGGTATCAGTGGCTACTCTGGTACATCTGGTTGGTCTGGTCAAACAGGCGCATCGGTATACGGTAGAACATACTTCTTCAATGAAACAGATAGTGATCAAACATCTTATGAAAGTTTGACATTACAACCAGGCGGTGGTTCAGTAAACGATGACGTTGTTGTAGTATCTACCGGTAATAGCTCACTTGCAAGCCCAGTATTAATTGATGGTTATTTAACACCAGCTGGTGAACCTGGGCTAACAGAAATACCTGCAGGTCTGTGGGATATTGAATTTTTCCGTAAAGTAAATTCAAATTCAGCAAACTTTGTATTCCAAGTATATACTTGGGTCAATGCAACAAGCAGTACAGGTACATTAATATTAAGTGCAGATTCTGGTGCGGTAACAGATACAACTACAACATATCAAAAAGTATCTTATGCTACAAATAGTATTACAACACTAAATGCAGCAGACAGAATCTTAACACAGGTTTACGCATACTCAACAAGTTCGTCGTCAGTATCTGCTACATTCATATATAACGGTACTACTAACTATTCAGTATTACGTTCACCAATCGGTCAAGGTGCTACAGGTGCTTCTGGTTACTCAGGTTATTCTGGCATTGGCACTTCGGGTTATTCTGGTACATCTGGTTATTCAGGCTTCTCGGGATACTCTGGTATTTCGGGCTACTCTGGTACTTCTGGCTTCTCAGGCTTTAGCGGTACTTCAGGTTATTCTGGTACATCAGGCTTTAGTGGCTTCAGCGGTACATCTGGTTACTCAGGCTTTAGCGGTACTTCCGGTTTTAGCGGTTATAGCGGTATATCAGGTTATTCTGGTACATCAGGCTATAGTGGCTTTAGCGGTACTTCAGGCTACTCTGGTACGTCTGGTTACAGCGGTATAAGCGGCTTCAGTGGTTACAGTGGTATCTCAGGCTTTAGCGGTACTTCAGGCTACTCTGGTATATCAGGTTATTCTGG
>Ga0208250_1000300_pt1 | contig 16007 bp, 28 predicted proteins | sample CryBogCBE18Aug09_FD_184557 | JGI IMG/M metagenome (GOLD analysis project Ga0208250, IMG submission 184557) | Freshwater microbial communities from Crystal Bog, Wisconsin, USA - CBE18Aug09 (SPAdes) (version 2) | ecosystem: Environmental > Aquatic > Freshwater > Lake | place: Crystal Bog... | reverse complement strand
ACGTATCGTAAATATATCCGTTAGCGCCAGCAGCAACATATACTTGTGTGTTGTTATTAGATAAATTTACTTGCCCTGTTCCAGCAATTGAACCTAAATATGTCGGATGCCAGCTTGTATCTACACGATATAGCCCATTCCCAGAAACGACGTAGCCATAATTGCCATACGCCCATAGACCTCTAATAGGCCCAGATCCTACGTTAGCAAGAAATCGAAGCCCCGGCGCGCGTTGTAGCCACGCCGCCTCTTTACCGCCTTCAGGTATAATCTCAGGGTAAAGATTAATCATACGGGCGTCAGCCGCGTTAGGGCTACGCGTAACGTATGATGAGCCGAGGATAGGCGTCTTCATTAATAATTGCCAGCATAAATGTTAAAGCGCTGACGACGCTGCATCATGCTGTAAGGCAGAGCCATTACGTCGTCAGGATTATTGACGCGCTTCAGATCGCGTTTTGACGCCATAGCAATACGGCTAACTGTAGGCGGCGGTTCGACACCAAACTCCGGCGCGATCTCGCAAGCAAGATTATACCTAAAGGCTCGTAAATACCCCGGCGGAAATAACAATGGTGTTGCTAATGTCGCAGGTATATCAAGCGTAGATACAGAGATAAAATGCCATTCCAACACGCGTGTCGGAACCGGATAAATGCTCATCGTAATGTTAGGGTATGTCATGTTGACAAAAATGACCTGCGGATAAGTGCTGGTCACTGTTTTGACGGCAATACCATCATATTGTTGTTGATTAATAAGTTTAATGCCAAACGAAACGTTTGTTGACGGATCTCTAAAATATGTCGCGTCATCTAACCGAATTGGACGATTACCAACAAAATCACCGGTAGGCCCAAGTGTCTGAACACAAAAGTTTGGCGTCCAAAGAAATGTCTGATCTTGCGTGCAAAAAACAGATAGACGCTCGGTATTCCAAGAATCTATCATCTGATTTAGTGCTGTCAGGGAATCATTAGCTGTCTCTGAAGAAGGCGTTTCACCTTCAGCCAGCATCCCTATCAGTCTCAAGGCCCCGCAGATCTGGTCGTATGCTGTTGTCATCGTCTACCTTTGGTCTGCGTCCACGCCGCAAAACTATAGCATTGGTCGGTTCTTCAGTCACCTCAGTAGGGTTAAATAGTTCCCATCCTCGCTCTTCGTCATGCGTCACTTCCATATCAGAGGTGGCAACTTTGACGCCGTGCTTTGGGTGTCGAAGATAAAAAACAGCCATAAAAACTCCTATGGGAGGGCCAGGCGACCCGTAGGTCGCCCGTGGTATTAGTATTAAGATGCTACTAGCGGAATTGAGAACCACTGAGCTGCACTATAGGCCACAAACATAACTGAGGTTTTAGCAGCCATAGAATATGCAGTGCCAGAAGTCACAGCATTAATAGCCGCGCTGTTACCGTCATTAGCTGAGTAAACTTTAAGGATAGCGTTAGCCGTATCATCATTTTTTATGATGACAACAAGACCTGCAACGCCTGTTGGCAATGCAACGCCTTTAGTTCCGTCAGCAGCCGTAACCCAGCTAAAACCAGCGCCAAGAGCGGTAGCTGTAGCTTGGTTTGTGCCTGCTGCGGCTGGTTTAGCAACAGCAAGATTTAACGTAGACGCCGTAACAGCGCCTGTGATTGTTGCGCCTGTGACCGTTGGGTTTGTAATGACAGCGCCGTCGATAGTCGTGCCGCTTACAAGCTGTGGATCAGAGTAGGCAACACCAATCGGTTTGGTATTGACCATTTTAATCTCCTAAAAGAGAAGAATGGGCTGACGCCCACTCTATTAGCCGATGCGATAGCAAGACCAAGCCGCTGATGCTGTGCGCGCAAAGCGGAAAAGTGCTGAACTAGCCGCTGCCGCCGAAGCGTTACCAACAGCAAGATAGACGTTGCCGACAAAAGTAATACCTGTGCCTGCAACCAAGTTAGCGACATCGCCACCTGTCGTGGAGATATTGATAAGCGCCACATCGAACGTGCTGCCGATCTTAGCGTTTGTCAGCAATGCGTCGATCTGCGCGCCAGTTGGCGTCGTGATTGCCGTAGCGCCAGCGCCGCCACTGTTGATCGTGATGATGTTAGCGGTAAGCTGTGCAGCGGTAAGCGTGTTTGACGCGCCTGTCAGAGCTGTAACTGTGCCCTGGTCGCCAATTGTTACTTCGTTAAGGTTGCCATCGCCTAACTGATAGCCACCACCGACTGAAGGAAGTGCCATGTGATTTAACTCCTAAAATGGAAGAAAGAAGGGGCTTTCGCCCCCTCTCATTAGCCCCAAAGACGAGCAGCCATTACTGGACGGATCGCGCTGTAGCCATACAACACGTCGATACGGCAAGGCATACGGTCATTGTTGATGTCGTATTGACGAACAATACGCAACGAAATGCCGTTGTGAACCTGACGCGAAGCCATATCTACACCCTGTGGAAGGAGAAGATCGGCAGTCGCGAAAGAGATCGCGTCTTTGTGATGGATAAGGTTCTGTGGATACGTCGTCGAAGCAGCGCCGAGGAACGTAACTGTCGCACCTGACTGCGGGAAGCTGTCAACAGTAGCGAGAGCGTTTGACGACGTATAGATCGCAGGAGAGATCGCTACGTTCGAGTAAGTTCCCGAAGATGCTGTGTTGGCCGTCGTCACAACAAATTGCTGAAGCGAACCGGTCGATTCACGCGTCTGTGGGTTGACAGCGTAGACGTTAGCGATGGTGAACACGTCACCAACAGCAAGCGTCTGACTGCCTGTGCCCGTCAGCGTGATCGTGGACTGACCTTGTGTTGCAACAGTGGTCGTTACCGTGATCGTGCCGGAGCGTGAGCCAGTCGTGAACTGACGGATCGACTGCGTCATGTTCAGCTCGTCGTAGCCAAGGATACCTTCACCCATCAAGCCGTTTTTGAACTGCTTGCTGATGGTATCAACTGGATTAAACAAGCCTTTCATGCCTTCGATCAGACCAGCGTTAGCGGCTGGGTTGACGGCGACATAACGCTGAGACATTGGCGTAGCGAACTCGTTCAGCTTCTGGTTGCCCTGAAGAAGAACAAGCGACGTAGCAGGCGTCGTGCCCGGCGTGCCAACAGAGTTATAGATCTGCTGATAAGCGTTAGCGACGTCAGCGTCGATGCTGGAAGCAAGCTGAGAAATACGTGGCTTAAGCACGCGTTCAGCAAAGTCGTCCAACTGCATGGTCAGTTCGGCAGACGTAAAGTTCACGCCGATGTGCTTCTGTGAAGAAACAGTCAAGGTCGTATACTGCTCGTTGTCGTCCTGAACCTGAAGAGCAGCGCCGTCCGTGACCAAAGCGCGGTCAGGAAGACGGATACGGAGGGTCGAACCGATCTTAGCGCCTTCGACGGCAAAGCTGTCGTCATACTGGCGGTTGACAGTGCGAGTGATTACAAGATTATTCTCCAGAATTTCCAGAGCCTTTCTTGTAATCATATCAATTGTTAAGAGTGAATTGCTCATTTTATGTCACCTATCTGCGACGTTGAGCCTCCAGCTTCCTAAGTTGCCTCTGTCTATCCGCTTCAATCCACTCAGATGTAGACATTGATTTCATCGACCGAGGGTCAGTTGTATCATATGTCGGGCCACCAGACGAACGCGGAGCAACAGGAGCAATAGGGGCCGGGGCAGATGAAGTTCTCTTGACCGGCGGATCTGAAGCTAACTTAGCCTCAAGTTTACCGATCTCCCGTGCCTGCAAGACAGGCGGCAATCTGGAAATCCGATGGGCTTCTTTTGGGTTAGACCCAAGGTGATAAATCACATCGGGGCCAATATCAGAAGCCTGTATGGCTTGAGCCATCACATCCGTCACAGGAAGATTCGGGTTATACGCGACTTGTTCAAAGTCGTCATACTTAGACCGAGCGTCTTCCTCACGGTCGTGATAAGCGTCAAGTAGAGCTGCCTGCTGCTTTGCGGCCTCACGTTGTGCCAGCATCTCTTGAGCCTTACGCTCGGCCAATGCTTCTGCATAGACCTGTGCGTTCTCAAAATCATCTGGCGCAGGTGGAGGTGCGACCGGCTGTCTAGCCTGTTGCTCCGCAAGCCGTTGGGCTTGCTCTCTTTCCCATTTGCGCTGTTCTCTTGCAAGGCGTTTTCCAACAATAGCGTCCAACTCTTCTTGAGAGAACGATTTTGTGGTTTGTTCCTCCGGCGTCATATCAGCGGGTGCAGGTGCTGCCGTAGCTTCCTGTTCCGGCGCGGGGCTGATCTCCGCTACAGCCTGTTCTTCATCAGACATTTCTTACCTAGCTTTCCGGCCAGTCGGTTAATGTGTAGTATTACTGTTCTTCGGGCTTATCGTCAACTTGCTTTGCGACCTGCTCTCTAATCTTAGGAATCAAGTCCATAACTTCGGCATATGGGCGGCCAGCTAAAGCATTTATAACGACATTCCATTCTTGTATTGTTAAATCAACTTTCATTAGTTACTCCAAGGAAGCTGTGGTCTAATGACCGGCGGGTTAATCTGATCCTCAATCTGTTGGTCAAGCGAAGCGACTTGTGCAGCTAATGTCTCTTTACCCATCGCATCTTCAAGCCAGCCGATAACCTGCGCTTCAGTCAGATCAGCATAGGCTGTGAATGGAGCGTCTGGATCTAGCGTTACGGATTGGCTTCCGTAAATATCAGCGTTATGCGTTCCGTCTGTCGCTTGTCTGCGCCAGTGAATTGTGAACACTACGTCCGTGTGGTTATCTTGCTGTGGATAGCACTCTAATTGGCTGATTACCCAAGTGTATGTATTTGCCATTGTTGATCCTTACGCGGCTGTTGTCACGTTTGTCCAAGTGGTGCTACCGTTCGTGTTCACATACAATCGCGTAGACGTAGATGAGCCATCGCTGCGAATATAAATTGATCCTTGCGCCGCTGAGACAGTCGGAGCGCCTGAGCCATAGTAAATGCCAAAGCCTGCGGTAGTGCCAAATACCAAACGCGCAGAGGTTGAGCCGCCAGCGGGTGTGGCTGTGCTTGCGCAAACATTTAATACGCCATTACTGTTTAATATTGCTAAAGATGAACTTGTGCCAACTTTATACCCAATATTCCAGCTACCCGATGAATAATCGTTTAGCCACACATTATCGGCGTTATTAGTCGGACTCCAAGAATAGTAAATTGAGCAAATACTATCATTAGCAGAACGTGGGCCAAAATATGCTGTGTTATAAACGCTGGCTTGTAATGCTACATATGAAACACCAACTACTGAACAAAAATGGCCGTATGAACTTGGGCTAGTTGTTCCGATACCTACGTAACCGCTGCTGTCGATGCGCATACGCTCTGTTGAAGAAGAGCCTGTTGCAAACGCTATTGTATTAGACGATCCGGCTCCGTATATCTGCCAGTTCACTGTTCCATTGCTAAGGCAAAATAACCCATTATAGTTTGCGCCAGAGGTATTAGCAGCGTTTAATTTGATATTTGCAGCATATGCTGCTCCACTGTAATCATTGCTAAAATATAAAGAACAGTCGGCTGTGGTGTTACTGTGAATTTCAAGTTTATTGGCTGGCGAAGTTGTCCCGATACCCAAATTTGACCCATCAAAATACAAACCTGATGATGAACTAAACGCACTCGTCCCATTCCCATACGGTATATATCCAGCCGTTAAACTGGTAAGGCCAGTGCCGCCCGACCCAACAGCCAGAGGCGTCGTGGTCAGCGTCAAGCTGGCGGCAGAGACTGAGCGGCCTGCGGTTAGGTTAGCTACGGAAACTTGGTCTGTCGTGGCCGACTGAACAATCGGAAGAATCTCCGTGCCAGTAAGTGGAGTCGTGGCAGACGGAAGCGCGGAGATCTTTACATCGGTCATTTAATCAGTCCTTAGAAGGATGATACTTTATCTTGGAAAGCCTTGATGCGCGCTTCTAAAGCCGCGCGGTCGTTAGCAAGTTTGGCCGCCAAATCAGCCAAAGCATCTTCGCGGTCGCTAACGCTATTTTCACGCTGAGAAACAGCATTTTCAGCCGTTTTAAGAGCGGCATTTCGAGCTTGTGATGTAGCTTCAAAAGCAGTCTCGCGCTGAGAAATAACCTTCTCGCGAATGTCCAAATCAGCTTTTAACTTGTCTGCATCAGCCTGTTTAGCTTGTGCGGAAGCTATAATATCCGCTGCCTGCGCTTGTGCGTCAGCTAACTCAGTCTTAGCTTTTTCACGATCAGCAATAGCGTCTTGAGCTGCGCTTAATGCACCCTGGCGGACCGCCAGTTCATCTTTAAGCGCCGCCATTTTGGCGAGATCTTGAGGAAACTGTTTGGTAAAGTAGTCAACATAGTCAACTGACGGATTGTCATTAGAGATGTTCATAACAGCCTCAAACGTAATAGCTGACGTTGACGATAGCACCGGCAGTCTGTGCAATAAATTGAATCTTGGACAGATCCCCGTCATATTGAAGTGTAACGCCTGCGGCTAAAGGCATACCTACTGTAGCCGTAGGAGCTGTTCCGTCATCGCGCCATCTGACAGCCTGTGTTTCAGGAGTAATCAGCGCAAAATTAGCCTTTACGTTCAGCCCTGAAACAGGGTCTTTAGTTGGAACGGTCAAATTTACCGCAGAGCTGGTAGAAGTGATCTGCTGATACCCCAAGCATGAGGTAATAGCTTTAATGTTTGTAGCCACTCAGAATCTCCTCCGCTCCGTAAATGATCGAAGCTCAACAAGATATTGACTCGTATTTATAGCCGAACCCGACGTAATGTTAGCACTTGCGCCAACAATTGAATAGCTGCCTTGTAACACAAAAAGATTACGCCCGTAAGATATATTCGTTGTGTAACCTGTCAAGCTATACGCGCCGTATATAGGAGCTAAATAATAACCTTTTGATATTTTAACAGAATATCCTGTTATTGTATACGAGCCATTATTTGCTGTTATTAATTTACTTTTTAAAATGACCGCTGTTTTTCCTGTGACATTGTAAGAACCATTATTCGCGACAATTAAGTTGCCTCGCAAAAGCGTAGCTGACTGTCCTACAACAGCATAAGACCCGTAGTTAGATGTTATTAACTTGCTTTTTAGTATGTTTGCGGTTTGTCCTGTGATGCTATACGAGCCATTATTCGCCGTTATTAATTTACTTCTTAATATGACCGCTGTTTTGCCTGTAACGGCATAAGACCCATAATTAGATGTAAGAACACGGCCTTTAATAAAATTAATTGATTGACCAGTTACGTTATAAGAACCGTAACTAGCTGATATTGATTTAGTTTTTAATAATGTAGCTGATTGGCCTGTAATGCTATAAGTGCCATTGTTGGCTATCGTAAGATATACAACAACGGCAATTATGTAACTGCCAGATTCTGTAGTAAGGTTATTGCCACTTTCCGTTAAAAGTAGCCTGTTATCTGACATATCATTAGGTCGCCTGGAACACGCCATTTGTAGCGTCAAGCGTTACAGTGACTGTTTCTCCGGCGGCGACTGTCTGACTAGAGCCATAATCCCAATACGCAACAGGCGTGCTAGTCGTCGAATCCCACATAATAGCGTATCTAAACGTAAATCCAGCACCTGTAGCTGTCCATGTAGCAGGGCTTGCAAGCACTAACTTATAAGTGCCACTTGTCTGAGCGTGCGATGATACTGTCGCAGCATTACCGCCAGCCGTATAGCCATTACCTGTGGCAAGATCAGACGTGCCCGGCGTAAATGTCGTATCCGCTGCGTTAACAGTTGCCGCAAGCGCTATTTTCCATGAATCTGAGCCAGAATTGATACCCTCTAACAAAGGCGCAATAGCGGCTGTGTATTTATTATACGTTGCAGTAGGCATCGTTACCTCACGCCAAGAATTTGAGCTTGTAGAGAGTAGACAAATACAAGCCTACGATCTCGTCTATGATGTTCTGAAGGGCTGTATCCGACTCGTCACAGACCTTAAAACGGTTATCTTCGATGTCTTTTAGCGAATCTTCCAAAAACTCTACCACATTTGTGGTCTTTTTGGCAGACATTAGCGAAATCGGGCCAATCAACCCATGCCGACCTTGATAGGCTTCCGCAAAATCATCGGCACGGTCAATAATCTTATCATAGAACTTGTTCAATGCCTTATGTTTAGCATAAGACCGTGTGTTCAGATGGACGCTATGCGTCACATCTCGCGCTAAAAACAAATGCCCTACAAAATCCGCCGCTTTCATACGCCTAATTCACCTTGTTCGGGGTTTCTAGCCTGCGTCCCGCGCACAATATCGCCTGTGTCCATAGCCGCAGCGACGGTTCCAAGCACTATATCCTGAATTTGCTCCGGTGTCATGTTAGCGGCAGTAGCTTGAATACGCTTTGTTTCGGCGTCAAAAGCCTTAATTTGCGTGTTTTGCTCGTCAATCTTCAGTTTCTGCATATCATAGCTATTTTGCAGTTGCTGAATCATCTGAGTCGTCTGTTCCATCTGATTTGCCATATCATTCATCTGTTGACGCATAATCTGCGCCTCTGGCGACTCATCAGTATTCTGAAGAACCTTTGGATCAAGCATTTTCTGGAAGCGTTTAGCCATTTCAGCCGAACCAGGCCAATCCATATTCTCTACAAATAGATCGCCAGCAACCGACCAAAGCGCTGGATTGGTCTGAAGGATCTGGCCCATCATGTCCATAGCCTCCTGCTTGCGGGTCATATAGCTAGGCCCGCTGGAGACTTGCACATCATATGTGCCAACGTTTGGATTGTAGATCTTTTCAATCTCAATACCGTTGACGTCTCTGATTGACCGAATCGCTTCTGGCTGTTGTGGGTTGATTTTAGCCATCCCAACTTCGCCATCTGGCTTAATAATTCGAGCCACGCGCTGCGTGTCATAAATCTTAGGAATCAGATCTACGAGTTGTCTTGTGACATATTTGACAGCGCGGGAAAGATTATCGACGTAGTGGTAAGTAGACGTGTCGCCTTGCCGCTCCCGCGCAAGAATAGCACGACCCGTTCGTTCGTTGCTTGTCGCGCCAATTGAACTATCATACTGACCCGTGGTCGCTTTGATGTCCTCGCCCGCACCGCTCTTAGCCTGTATAAGCCCGATCTGAGCTTCTGGTGGAGAAGAGCGAGTCGGTAAGGGGAGAGGATTTCCTGCTCCGTCCGTGACATCTGGATTGACCTCCAGATACGGCCAATTGTTTGTATTGGCCGTCTTCCAATTCATCTCATAGCCCTCAAATTGACCGCCATAGCCAATAAAAGGAGCTTTTGGAGCCAGTGCCAGCATTTCTGCTTCTTGGCTGACCCAATAGTTATACATGCGTTGTGCGTCTTTAGCATTACGCACTAGACCGCTTATGAAAATAGATCCTTCGACCTCAAACTCATTGCCGATCACGCGAATGACAGGAATATATTTACCCGCCCAGTCGCGCTCTTCTAACACCTCAAAGCCGTTTGTTTTGAGCCATTTTACACGCGTTCTATCTACTTCGCGTGACCGCAGCGGTTTGCCAAACTGCATCTTCAGCATTTTGTCTTCAGGCGAATTATTAAACGCCGTGACATTGCCGGGGTATAGATTCAGCTTTTCTTTTTTATGCTCTTTATAAAAATACTCAGCAATGCGGATCGTATCCTGCTTGATCCACATGCCTTTGGCTTCGTTACCTACGCCTTGCGTCATCATCGTCGAGATGGGCGTTGCGTCAGGAAACAGTCGCTCGTATTCTTTCTTTTCTATATCCTCAACAATAAAGCACCACTCGGCGTCCTGGCCGCATGGGTCTTGAATTGTCGGGTCCATATAGACGCTAAAGCTGTTGCGGATGCGTCCGATCTTAATGTCTTGATCGAACGAGTTTTCGCCCACATACTCCGTATAAAGCCGTATGTAGCCCTCACCGTAGATGACCTGGTTGTCGCAGGCGGTGTCATAGGCCACGTCAGCGTCTGACATATACTCAATATGCCGCACGATACCGTCGAATATTTCAGCGACCAGCGGATCAGCGTTCTCATCGGCTGGTATAACCCGCCCCGTTGGGCGATTCTGTCGCTGTTCGTTCGTCACCAGACGGACGTGCTGCGGCAGCTTGTTGACCGTTAGACACGGTCTAGCGTTGATCGTTTGTCCTTGCACCGACCCGCGGGTCGCCAGCACGTCAGCAGGCCATTGCCACTGATTGTCTGGCGAGCCAGCCATAAAGCGTAGGTCATCGACCTCGTCGTCACGCGACTCAGAGTAAGCCGACAGCGCCATCTCAAATCGATGGAGCATCTGCGAGATGCGTTCTTTATCGTCCGCTTCGGCTACTTTACCCGCGCCTACAACGTCGTCGTGTGCAAATGACGGCATTAGCAGCCCTTGAGATTACGAAGGACGTGTGGCTTGTCGTGCTTTGGGTTAATCTCACCCGTCAAATGTGGGTGGTGCGTTGGGCTATTACGTTCAGCAAGAAGCGTTTTAGGCACTGGTTTACCTTTCATGCCCGCGCCAGCGTGTGGCTCGCGAGGCTCACGCTTTTCGATTTTCATCGCTGCTTTCTTAGCGTAGCTCATTTCATTTTTCCTTTTTTGGACGCGGCTTTGCGCTTAACTGAATACGCGATTGCAACACTCTGTTTTACAGGTTTCCCTGCTTCAATCTCAGCCTTTACGTTTTTTCTAAAACTCGTCTTGCTGGTCGATTTCTTGAGCGGCACTGACGCCTCCATCTATTGGTAATGCAGCACCCTTAAGGTGCGATCCTTTACGGCCATGATGTGAGCCATAATTGTGACTTGTCGCGCATACAAAGCCACCCATGTTGTTATAGACAGCCTTTGCACTACGCGCATGTTTAGGTGGTTTAGCGCCCTTACCCTTACCGCCATGAATACGCTCGGCCTCTGCGCCCATTTTAGCGTTAGGCATACCGCCTTTAGTCGCGTTGACTTTTTTGCCGTTGCCGATCATCACGTCACCGTGTGAAGAAGTGCAAAATTCAGCACCAGAGACTCGCTATATGCGTTGTTGGTGCTGTTCTTAATAACTATCGTAAACGACCCATCAGATATAGCGCCCACAAATACATTGTAAGCTCCCAACGTGCCGCCCGATGATACGCTGCACGTTACCACATCTTTTGACGACACGCTTGAGTTTGTTACTGTGAACACCGCTTGGGCGCTTGGCGCAAGCTGCGAGTTAGCCGTTGTGATCTGTCCTGACGAGGAATTGACTGTCACGCCGGTCGTTTTATTGTTTTGCTGCGTTACAGTGCCATAAGCGCCTGCTGCGTAGCCAATCTGACCAGTCGTCAAGATATTAGCGGCCTGCACGGTCGTCGCGCCGATGATGTTTTGATCCTCATAGGCGACGCCAATAGGCTTAGTGTTTGCCACAGTTCCACCTTTTCATACTAGCTTTAGCGCGGTCAGCGTTCTTCGACTTAGCGACGACGCCGCCCATACGCGCACAAAAACTAGCCTTACGGCCTTTATCAGCCTCAGTCTTAGGATTAGGTGCCGGAGCCTTTAACTTGCTGCCCGTAGCAGCATTATACTTAGCACGACCTTTAGCAGTCAGACCAGCGCCCGCTTTTGTCGATAGCTTCTCGCCACGACCTACAGCTAAAGATACAGATTTCTTAGCCATCAAGAGGCCATCCATCCAGATGATGCGGAGCCTTGACCATAGCTGACGCGCCGCGTTTGGTCAACGCGCGCCTCGCGGTGTGCGACGGGGAAAGCGAAAGTAACGGCTATCGCGTCCGCAGCGTCTGGGGAGGCTAGCCCCCTCGACTTCATGTCCTTCTTCGACTCCAAGAAAATCGTCCCTTTCGAGTCCGGCTTCATCATCGGTCCAGTCAGGTCCGACTTCAAATATCTGTCCTTTTGTATGCTCGCGCTCTTCAGCCATTCCTTCATCGTCCCCCACATCTCTGCACGCTTATTACCATACATGATGGGCTTGTTGCTTTTATTGCCGAAGTTCACCCCTCGCACCTTGTAGCGTTGCTCCTTTAGCCGGTCCACGATCCCTGCGCCGAGTCCGCCCTCGTCGATCACGACCAGTGCAGGCTTATACTCCTCGATCACGTCGATGATATGCCCGACCACTGTCATGGTGTCGTCGCCGCGATACCGTTTGATAGCTACCATGTCGCGTCCTTGTCGTATTGCGATGACAGTCGCGTCAGCACCGAACCGCGCCGGATCTACTCCGACGACAATGGGCGCAGTCTGGTCGAGCCATCGCGCTCTTTCCATTGCGTCATCGACCAGTGAATTGGAGATAAACTGATCGTCCGAGGCGTTAGGGAATTGTCCATAGACTTCGACGTGGGCTTGGGTTGAGTCGGGGCCATATTCGTCAATGATTTGCTGGTAGACGGCCTTATCTGTCCCTTCGACAGATCGGGCATCGACAATCTTATTTCTCCAAAAGTCTCGTTTGGAGTTAAAACACTCATAAAAGTAGCCAGAGTTACGACGGGGGTTGCTAAAGCACAACCAAAACCTATTAGGGGTATTTTCCGTAAAAAAGCCCGCTGCCACTGCCCATATCGTATCATCAATACCGCTCGCCTCATCAAACACCAGCATCACGCCCGCGAAGTTATGCACCCCAGCGTAGCTGTCTGGATTCTCAGCCGACCACAGCCGCCCCTCGACGCCCCAATAGCGCGTGCCCATCTTCAGGTCGCGCTCGACCAGTTCCGAGATCCACTTCGCCGGTAGCACCCGCGTCGCGCTCACCTCGAACCAGTGACTGTGAAGTGACATACTCAGCCACTTCGTGATCTCGGCCCAGGTGACGCTGCGGAGCTGCGCCTCGGAATTAGCCGACACGATGGTCGTCGAGCCGATCCGTGTGGTCAGCATCCAGATCACTAACCATGAGACTAAGGCAGATTTACCGATGCCGCGCCCCGAAGACGTCGCCATCCTAAAAGTCTCAAAGTCTACCCGACCGCCGTTTGCTTTGATGTGTTCGCGCAGCTCAACTAAGACCTCTAGCTGCCATCGACGCGGCCCCTCAAAATGCTCAAGAGGCGTCCCTGGCTTCCCCCACGGAAACGCCAGCCTCACGAACGACAGCGGGTCGTTCTTTATTTGCGGCGACCATAAGGTCGCCATAAGACGCTGTTCCTCCTCCGGGGAGTATATTGGCACTTGCATCTATTATCTGCCCTTCAATGACCCGTTGCTGCGCCTCTTGTAACGCCGCCGTAATAGAGATCGTCTGGTTGACCTCGACACTGACCGCTTGTTTGGCAACCCAACCATGCACATGCTTTAAAATATCAAGCGCAGCTTTTGCATCGCCTGCCAGCGCCGCGTCTCTTAAAACGCCCGCCATTTCCATCTCGCCGTCAGCGCGTCCTTTGGTTTCGTAATACTCTGCGATCGGATCGAGTTGGATAAGCCGACGATACTCGACTGGCATCATATCACAGGCCAACGCCAGTGCGTCGCCTTTTAACCCCCGCCGCGCCGCTTCATAGATCTGACCGAGCCGTTGCTCCGTCGCTTCGATCTTGCGCGGCTCATAAGGTAGCGATTGGAATGTCATTGCAACAAAATATATGACGGGGTGCTTTTTAGCAAATAAAAAAAATTTTCGTGCAGTCCCTTCGTAAACCTTTAAGGGATGGTCAAGGCCCAGACCCCCTCCCCCAAATGTCAACTACCAGCTCAATGTAAACAAATGTCAACTTAACTTAGAATGTAAACTTAAAGTAAAATGTTAAGTCAAATGTCAACAAGAGTTGGGTGATTGTTGGGTGATATGGGTTGTTTGGGTGATAGGTTTTAAGTCGCTGAATGACTTTTCTACAGTCGCCCACGTTCAAGACCTATTTGACTTATATCAATTATTATATATTTTTTATTTTTTATCTAATAATAATAACACAAACAACCCAAAGCTATGAATTATGGGCATTATATGAGCCTGGCTTACAACCCATTGCTCGACCAAGCCACAACCCAAACAACCCAGAAAAATCACCCATAAAAACAAAAGTGAAAATTTATGCAAGAAAATACTTTACATCTGTGAATAATTGCGCTAAAGATAATCTTACAGACAAACGAGGGGGAAAAAATCATGACACTAACCGAGTTTTTTAATTCAGCCTGCGTCGCAATGGGCGTCGTCATGCTAATGGTCGCGGCAATTGCGGCGCCTTTCATTCTGTTCAGATAAGGGGAAAGACAATGAATACTTACAACATCGAATACACAGACACATTTGGCGGCGAATCAAACTACTCATGGGTGCGACGCGCAACTGTGACCATGCCGGAGCTAACGCATTATGGCTACGATGGCGGCACAAACTATTGCAAAGCCAATAAAGTCTATCAGCGCGAGCTGATGAAGAAAGCAAAAGCGGCCGTAGGCATAACCGGCGCGCGCGGCCGCGTCGAGAACTATGGCGACACGATAGACTTCCGGCCCTACGGTTGCTGCACGGTCTTATTTATCACTGTCGAATACTGAGGGAGAGAGATCATGGAAGCCAAACTAGAAAAGCTATTGCGCTATCATCGCCAGCGTGTGTTCGACGACATAACCGGAGATTTACACGAGCGCGCGTTAAGGCGTCTAAAGCGGACGCGCACATTCAAAGATATGTGCGAGCGCCGCCAAGACGCGACGCGTCACAGATCATCCGAGCGCCTATTGCGCGCATATGCCTAATGGAGAGAAATCATGTCTTACAATGGTTGGACGAATCACGCGACATGGCGCGTCAATTTAGAAATGTTTGACGGTTATGATCCATATGACTGCGGGCATAGCTCCGACGTCGAGGCGTATGACTTAGGTCTGAGTCTTAAAGAAATGGCCGAAGAATCATTAGAGGCGCAAACAGGCGACGCAATGAGCCTAGCCTTCTCATACGCAATGGCTTTTCTTGTTGACGTCAATTGGACAGAGATAGCGCAACATATGATCGACAACTATGGGGAGAGAGCAGCATGAGAACTCTTTCAGACATTAAACAGGCTCTTCGTGACAAATACGCATGGCCTGGCGGCTACCCATTATATCTTATTTGTGCTGATGGAGAGGCGCTTTCAATTGATTCGGCGCGCGCTAATTGGCGCGAGATTTGTTCAGCCCATATGCGAAATGGCGACAAACAATGGCAGATAGTTGGAATCGCAATCAATTACGAAGATCCCGATCTTTATTGCGCGCATAGCGGCGCGCGCATCGAAAGCGCATATGCAGAGGAGGACGCAGCATGACAAACTATTATTTCGCAGGACGCGCGCAAGAATACGCGCCCTTTATAGATTACGACATAATCACGGATGATCCAAACGTATATTACGTCTTAACATATCGCACAGATATAAAATATTGGTATGCGCTAAGACGCGAGGCGCGCGACGATGATTCGCCGTTTGATGATGCGGGTGAGGCGTTAAGAGAAGACGTATTAAAAATGTTAGAGACAATGCCTGTCAGCGCCTTGCCAGCGGAGATATTCATATGAATACCTTCACTTACTATTTTGACGAGCTATCAATCCTGCCGCGATATGCCGTCTATGCCGTTGGTGAAGCGGACGTATCATACAACATAGCGTCGCCTGAGCCGGACGTCGGTATATTCGAGCACTATGCGACGGATATTAGCATCGACGCTATCGTCATCTATGGTCATGGGCACAATGACAGTAAACTCAATATAGACGCAGACCATTGGCTTTATGCGCACATAGAACAAGCGCTGTTGGACGACGAAAGCCTAGCCTATGCCTGCATGGAAGACGCCGCATGAAACAAGCGCTTTACGTTATAGGGCTGGCGACATGCGCCAGCCTATTAATTCCGGCAATAGCCTTAGTCTTACTCTATACGATAGGGGGGTAACATGTCACGCATGGCCGAATATTATGACTTTCAACAGATGCTCTATCTACTCTCGACGCGCGCGTTAGAGATAATGCTCAACTATGAGTCGGATACTTTCCGGCATAGCCTAATCAAAAAAGAAATCGAGGCGCGCAAATAATGAAGAAAGTAAAACAAA
>Ga0208250_1000298_pt1 | contig 16051 bp, 16 predicted proteins | sample CryBogCBE18Aug09_FD_184557 | JGI IMG/M metagenome (GOLD analysis project Ga0208250, IMG submission 184557) | Freshwater microbial communities from Crystal Bog, Wisconsin, USA - CBE18Aug09 (SPAdes) (version 2) | ecosystem: Environmental > Aquatic > Freshwater > Lake | place: Crystal Bog... | reverse complement strand
AAAAAAGATATAAAAACTTAACCGCTAAGATCTAAATTGTTGATAATACAATAACTTATAACTGATTTTAGTTTATCGTATTTCCCCGAATCCTTAGCTAATTCCTATAAGAAAGCTTGAATACACTAGAGAAAGCTTAGAGACGTAAGAATACGCCAAATAATGCCATTAACCAAAAACCAATATCAACTGATATTCGATGAGATAAGCGAAGGTAAAAGCCTTAGATCAGCACTTAAGAAAGCTAAAACTGGCTTTAGCCAATTCTATCAGGGCTTATTAGATAACAAAGAATACGCAGATCAATACGCGCACGCGAGAGCCTGCCAGGCTGAAAGCTCATTTGAAGCAGTACTCAATGCCGTGAACCGCGTGGAAAAGGGAGACTTAGACGCAAACGCGGGAAGAGTAGTAATAGATACCTATAAGTGGATAGCAGCACGTCTAAAGCCTCAGGTATACGCAGAAAAGACTAGCCTTTTAGGAGACGTAAACGGAAACGCACCTACCGAGTTAATAGTAAGATGGGGACAACCGAAAGACAAACTCATCAAGACAATCAATGACCTAGAGGAAGAACCAAAGGCCATTGAACAATGATCAACCACCCCCCCCTTGTTCAACTGGTATACTCAGATCGACCCCCCACCTGCCCAACGCCGTGCGTGTATGCGTCGTATAAGACAATATAAATAACCCCCTACCCAACAACAACATAGCCCACAGCAGATATGCCCACTCAAGAGATAGAACTATTGTATGTACCTAGGGATCAGTTTGTTCCGTTACATGAGACGGATAAGCGGTGGAAAGTGGTAGTTGCACATAGGCGTAGTGGTAAGACAGTCTCTTCGCTCAATGAGCTCATAAGGGGTGCGTTGCTATGTACTAAGACTAGTCCGAGGTTTGCTTATATATCCCCGTACCGTACCCAGTCTAAGGCTATTGCGTGGACTTACCTAAAGGACTTTACGGCCAACTTGCCTAACAGGCGTGTGAGTGAGTCGGAGTTGTATGTGGAGTTGCCTAGGGGTGCTAGGGTCACCTTGTACGGAGCGGATAACTCTGAGTCGCTTCGTGGTATTTACTTGGATGGGTGTGTGATAGACGAGCCTGCGGATATGGATCCTAACTTTTTTAGGGACGTTATACGTCCTGCTTTGTCTGACCGCCTTGGTTGGTGTTTATGGATAGGTACGCCAAAAGGGCGCAATAGCTTTTTTACTTTGTACGACAATGCTTGTTCCGATCCTGAGTACTTTACCATGTTCTTGCCTGCTAGTGTGTCTGGGCTACTTCCTCAGTTGGAGTTAGACTCGGCGTTAAAGGCAATGGGTAAGGAGAGCTATGAGCGTGAGTATGAATGTAGCTTTGCTGCAGCTATACCTGGGGCTATATATGGGGACGAGATAGCTAAGCTTAGGGCTAACAATCAGATTCAGGACTATGCGCCAGCAGCCAACCTACCGTTTGATACGTTTTGGGATGTGGGTGACTCGGACTATACGTGTATATGGCTTGTTCAGTTTGAGGGCAGGCATATTAACTTAGTGGACTATTATTCAGCAAATGGCCAAACTGTTGGGCATTATGCGAACCAAATCAAAAAGTGGGGTGAGGTCTACCAAACTGTTATCCGCACGAACTACCTCCCACACGACGCAGATCATGTACGAAGGGGTGGTAGTTGGAAAACTGACCTTACAGAAGCTGGACTCAGTAGAATCTCGATTGTTCCGAGAACACCTGACATCTGGCTTGGTATTAATGAGCTCCGCTCTATCCTACCACGGTGTTACATTCACAAGACCAACTGTAGTCGCCGCTTCGGTGACAAAGAGTCATCAGCTCCTAGCGGACTCGACTGTTTGGAATACTACCACAAGCGTGAAGAAACCGACCAGAATGTCATATATGAGAAACCTGTGCATGACGAGTTTAGTCATGGTGCGGACGCTTTGCGCACGATGTCTGAAGCGCATAGGTTGGGTATGTTAGAAGGTAGTAGCTTTGTAGCCCGTAACAGCAGGCATACGCCGATAAAGGTGTTGCGTGGTCCATCGGCTAATAGCTACAAGAGGAAATCAAAAGTTAAATCTATTCGCTAATGGCAACCAATCCTACGTCCAATACAGCTAACACTACGGTGTCTGACAGAACATCTAGTGGCATTAAGCCTGATGGCACACCAGCCGTAGGTACAGTGGCTAGTGGTAGCTCATCTGGCGTAACAAGTGTAAGTAGTGGTAGCTCTAACGTAACAGTGACTTCTACGGGAGGTGGCGGTACGGGAGACGTTACAATAAGTGTATCTGGAGGTAGTGGTACAGGTAACGTAACGGGTACAGGTACGACTACTGTTGGGCACGTAGCAGTGTTTAATAATACATCAGCTACGGGTATTCAAGATGGTGGACCTGCAAGTCTGACTATTGCCAGCAATGCTGTTTCATTAGGTGGATCTGTTAGCCAAGACAGCATTACAGGATTAGCACCAACTACGGCAGGTATAGTTAAACATACATCAACAGCCAACACTTTAGGTATAGCAGTAGCCGCAGACTTTCCAACTCTTAATCAAAATACTACTGGTAACGCTGCAACAGTTACAGGTTTGTCTGTAACATCTGGTAAAACTTTAACTGCTAATAATACATTAACCTTATCTGGTACTGATGGCAGTACGTTAAATATAGGTACAGGCGGTACACTAGGATCGGCAGCATACACAGCAAGCAGTGCCTACGTAGCAGCATCTAGTGGTACAGCAACTAATCTTACATTAGCGGGTACTTTAAAAGATAGTAATTCAAGTAGTGCAGGAACTAGCGGACAGGTTTTGTCATCTTTAGGTACTGGTACTAAATGGGTAACTCCATCAAGCGGTGGCAATGTTACAGGGACATCTCCAACTGTATCAGGCAACGTAGCGGTGTTTAACAATACGACAGGCACAGGAATACAAGACGGCGGCACATTAGGCACAGCAGCATTTACAGCTAGCACTGCGTATGTATCTGCCACAACTACACAAACAGCACATAAGTTCTTAGCAGGTCCTTTGTCAGGTACTGCTGCTCCTACGTTTAGAGTTATAGATCCAACAGACGTACCTACGCTCAATCAAAGCACTACAGGTAATGCAGCAACAGCAACAACTGCTACAACAGCAACTACTGCTGGTAATGTAACTGGTATAGTCGCCGTAGCTAATGGAGGTACTGGAACATCAGGACCATCTTTAATTAACGGAACAGGTATAAGCGTAACAGGATCTTGGCCTAATCAAACAATAACAAATACAACGTCTGGCGTGCCATCAGGCGGCACACAAGGACAACGATTAATTAAAGATTATACAAACACTGTAGCTTGGGGTAATGACCCAATGATTTACGCAGAAGACTATGGTTTATCTACAAGCAATAGCGCATCTGTTAACACAACAGCTTTACAAAATGCAGTAAATGCAGCCGTAACAGCTAACGGTTGTTTACTTATACCAGCAGGACAATTCCATATTAATAACACTATAACCATTGGCACTTCTGGCACGCCATTAAATGGTGTTGTTAGAATACAAGGTTGCGGAAAATTAGTTACAGAAATTGTACAAGACGGAGCATATAATGGATTCACAACTTATTTAGCCAATCCTAACGGAGAAAATATAGGAATTGAATTTGAAGACCTATCTGTAATAGGTAACAACACAGGATGCGGTACAGCTATATATGTAAATATTGTACAATACGGTTCAATTGAAAACCGTGATTTAGTATGTATAAACAATGTTTCGGTAACAGGTGTTATAACCAATAATACTGGCGGTTGGATTAATGGATTTTGGATTATAGGTGGATGGCATATTTTAATAACTAACTCTTATGCTGGCGGTTATCTTACAGGCGGTAATCCTCCTAGTTCAGGTTTGGGATCAGGTGCTGGTTTTTTAATTCAAGACTGTGTAAATGTTAAATTAGATACTATTACAGCTGAATGGTGGGGAAAAGGTATAAGTTTGATACAACCAAATTTTACTACTCAAGGTGTTCAAATAAATAACCTACAAACATTACAGACCACAAATGCCATTTATAACAATGGTTCTACTATGTACGTTACTAATTTTTTATTAGATAATGGAAATATATCTAATAGTAATTGGGTAACAGTTAACGTGGTAAATCATTTTGGTGGTGGATATATGGTTGGTGGACAAGTGTTACAAAATGGAGGTGCTAATCAAATTTCAATTAGCGGTAATTACGGTAGTGGGCAGCCAAGTGGCTTAATGCTTTCTAATATTGATTTTACACAACAAAACGCTTTAACGGGCGCATCTATTTTAATAACCAATAGTTCTAAAAACAATTTAATTACATCTTGTTATTTTGGTGGAGCTATTGCTGTTCAATGTGACAATGGATGTTTAGGTAATCGTGCTTACAGTAATATTGCACCAAATGGTTGTTTAGACAGCAATGTTAGCAGTCCATTTAACTATTTGGGAGATGATATTGGTTATACAAATGTATACACTTTGACTGGAGGTACAACTACAGAAAGCCATATTTTATATGTAAGTCCTTCTGGACTTGGCAGAAAACCAGATGGTGTTAGTGCTCAAGTTACTTCTGATCCTACTGTTGGTTGTTATTATAATTGGGATGATGTTAGTAACAGTAGTACACAAGTAGCTATTGTATTTTTTAAATACTCTGGTGGAAACTTATCTTCTGGTCCTGTAAGAATAACAGCACGCGTTGGCCCATGAGTCCTTACGAAACCATAGCTCAAAAGTATTTTGATAATCCACAAGAAGCCCAATTCGGCGATTATGTAGAATGGTTCTTAAGAAACGGCTATGTTTTCAGCACACCAGAATACTTTGTTATGGGTAAAAACTGTCGACGTAATGCCCCAGAAGAGCATATTTGCGACTGTACGCACGTATTTGACGAGAACAATAGCGACTGCTGGTATGTCTTTGCTATGGCTGGCGATATAGGTAAATGCCTTACTGCCATGCCTTACTCCCTTCCTTGGCTGGCATTTGAACGTCTTATTGACAATAAACGTGAGCTTAGATTCTATCAAACCTCAGATATTAAACGATTAACCGATTTTAACTAATTATTTTATGGGCGGAGGTAATCCACAACAAGCAATACAAGCAGCACCCACACCAGTGACGGCTCCGCCTGTAACCACATCTTCAGCAGAAGTAATCCAGGCTCAACAAGACCTAGCTCAGCAAAACCTTATGAAGAAGTCTATTAAAAAGACTGTATTTGCAGGTGACACTGGCGGTTACAAAGGTATGCCTTCTTCTGGAACCCCAGCCCCAACCCCAACAGCTCCTAAGCTGGGTTAATATATGGCCGATCTACTAGCTAACGAACAGCTAAACAAATACGAATCAGCAAGATCCAAAAGGTCGGCTATATTCGATTCTGATTGGCAAACAATCTCTCAATACTTTTTACCACAAGAGTCGGACATCAATGTTACCAAAACAGAAGGTATCACAGGCTGGACCGACCGCATTTTTGACACTACAGCCATACAGGCAGCACAAACAATGGCTGCAGGTCAGCGTAATTGGCTAACACCTAGTAGCGAACCTTGGGCTCAATTTGAACCACCAGAGTCCATGCGTACGGGTGGAGATGACGCTGCTATATGGCTAGGCAAAGCTTCAGACATTACCATGCAGGAGTTAGCACGTTCTAACTTCTATTCGGTAATGAACATAGCCTACCTACACGTCGGTATATTTGGTACTGATTGTATATTCTGCGAAGAGGGTAAAGCAGCAGCCTTAAACTTCCGTAACACCAAAGTAGGTACATACACCATTGAAGAAAACGACGAGGGTGTAGTTGATACAGTAAGGCGTGAATTTAAATTAACAGGTAGACAAGCTATACAAATGTTTGGTGAGGATGCCTTGCCCGACAAGATGCGTACAGCTATCAAAGGTAAAGGACAGGACAGAAGCTTTGACTTTGTTCATGCAGTATTCCCTCGTGAAGATAGCCAGCGTTTACCTAACCGCGAAGATGGTGCTAATAAGCCTATAGCTTCCGTATACATATCAAAAGACTTTAGAGAATGCGTTAGTGTTTCAGGATACGACGAAATGCCTTACCTTGTAAGCCGTTTTGCTAAGTGGGGTACAGATAGCCCTTGGGGATATTCACCTGCGTATCTAGCCCTTCCTGACGTACGCCAAGTTAACTATATAACAGAATACTTAGACTCATTAGCAGAACTTCACGCCGTACCTCGCGTTATAGTTCCATCCAACCTTGAAGGCGATGTTGACCTAAGAGCTGGTGGTATAACGACTTGGGATAGTAATGACCCTAATGGTAAGCCTATGGAATGGGCATCAGTAGGCGATTATAAACTAGGTATGGAGTTAGTTAACTCTAAGAAGGAGATGATCAATGATGCCTTCTTTGTTAATATGTTCAAGATGCTTGCGTCCGATCCTTTGTTAGACAAGCGTATGACCGCTTATGAAATCTCACAAAGACTCGCTGAAAAGCTTGAACAATTCACACCAGTATTTGATCGAAGGGTCACTGAGTTCCTCAACCCTCTACTTCGTAGAGTTTTTGGCATTCTGTACCGTGCAGGCAAGTTTGGTACTCCTCCCGATTCTCTTCTTGTAGATTCAGGCAATAACAAACGTGGTCTAGCTTTACCTGAGATCACGATTACCAGCCGTATCAGTCTTGCTCTTAAAGCCCTACAGAATCGTGGCATTGAGCAGACTTTTCAATTTTTACAGCAACTAATAGCGGTTAAGCCAGAGGTTGCTGACAACTTTGATATGGATAAGATCGTACGCGACTATTCACGTAACGCAGGTATGTCTGCGGAATTATTGCGCGATATGAGATCCATGATGATTTTACGTCAACAACGCATGAAGTTACAGCAGCAACAACAAGCCTTACAAGCCGCCGAACAGCTTGGCAAAGCAAGCAAGGGATTAGGCGGTGCGCCTGATTTCGTGCAAGATGCAGCTAAGAACGCAATGCAACCACAACCTCAATGACCAAAACATTAGATACTGAATTACCCGATTCCTTAGTAACAGCTCGTGTAGAACATGGTCGTATAGCAAATGCTTTTGTACAAGTGTTTGGTATGCCAGGCTACAGATCAGAAGCTCAGTCTATTGTCCTTGACCACCTAGATAAGTGTGCAGGCGATGATGGTAATTGTTTTCGTTTTGGTGAAGCTAGAGACGGCATAGCTATGATAGCTGCTGGTATACATCGAGACGGAGCACAATCAGTTTTAAAGATTATTAAAAGGCAACTAGAGCTTTCTACAAAAGTTCGGGAGCCAAAGCCACAACCCATAACTAAAAGGTAAATATGTCAGATGCCACAAAAAGTTCTCCATTTGAATTAATGGAGGATGGTAAAATCGTCAGAAACTATAAAGGTAAGCAAACGGTTCTTGGTCATTACGACGAAGAAGCTAAGCATCTTGAATTTGAGAATAAAGAAACCTCAATCAAGTATCGCTCACAAATATTAACAGTCATTGGTGCAGACGGAGAAGGTACACATACTTCTGGCCGTACTATCCGCACGATGAGCGTTAAAGGAGAAAAGAGAGATGAGCCTAAGGCTAACATCCCACCACGTCCAAAGATGGATCCAAACTTGGGTGATGCTACACCAGCTCTTGTTGAGTGGTTATTTAAATATTATCCAAAGGATGCCTATATTCGTTATGGCGTTAAGCTAGACAGTAAAGGTGAACCAGTACGTGCTGCTGTTCGTCGCAAATTAGTAGAAATAGTAGATAACCGTAACTCAGACGACGACAACCTAGAGGAGATTAAAGTTGGTGCTAAGTCATGGACTAAAGGACCAATTACTCAGGGTGCACGTATTATTAGCCAAGAGGACGGCATTGTAGCTTCTCGTGCTACACATATGACATTCTTACCTGAAGAAGCAGTTAACTATCAACCTGGAGTAGAAGGAGACGAAGACTTATGAGCGACGACAAACGCGATTTTATAGATCAAGCAGCAATTAAAGCTATGGTAGCTTTCCGTGAGAAGTATGACTTTTCTCGTGAGCAAGACTACAAGGACTGTAGCTCAATGGCTTTCCAATTAGCATACGCTATGTTTGCAGAACGTGAAGAGCGTTATTCTAAAGAACCTATTACCCAATCCCAAACTGACTAATCATGTTTCCACATTCGCCACTATTTGATTCGATCACGGGAATAGAACCAGCAGGCGGAGGATCAGCTCCAGCGTTAGACCTAGCTCCTACCCCTATTGAGGCAAATACGCCCTCTACACAAGCATCTACGGCATCTGCGGTTAAAGAGCCATATTACAAAACTCTTATTAACGCCGATGGTACATTAAACCATAAAGCGTTAGATAATCTGCCTGACCATTTAGCAGCATTAAAACCTACATTAGCCCGTCAAAAGAGCTTAGATGATGTGTTTACCGTAATGGGTAATCAACAGACTCTAGTAGGTAAAAAGGCTTTAGGACCACTCCCAACAAATGCTACACCAGAAATGGTGGCAGAACGTAAGGGCTTATTAGATTCTATTAACGGCGTACCAAAAGACCCTAAGGACTATGGTATAGTTAAACCTGAAAATATATCTAACGAGCTTTGGAATGATGGTCTAGCTAAGGGTGCAGCAGAAATAGCTCACAAGTATTCCGCACCTCCAGCTATGCTTAAGGACTTAGTTGCTTTACAGACAGCAGAGTTGCAGAAGCAATTACTAGCTCAGCAGGATTATGAACGTGCTTTCTTTGCTAAACAGCAAGAGAACCTCGTACAGACATTAAAACTTGAGAATATACCTTTAACTAAGGCTCAAGAGTTAGCTGAACGTGGAGCTCAAAAGCTTGGACTTGATTTACAGAATCCCGACGTCCAAACCCTTATGAAGAACAGTAATGTCTTCCTAATGGCTATGAGACATGCTCTATCCACATCTGAGGACAAGTTTGTATCAGGTGAAGCTAAGAACAGCCTAGGTGGCGACCCTGCGGCATTAGCTAAAGACGCTACATCTAACAAAGCTAACCCCTTATATGCACCTTATTGGGATGCTCAACATCCTCAAAACAAGATGGCTAAGGAAACTGTCAACCAATGGCGTAAGCTAGCAGCAGCAAAAGCTAAATGAAAATAAAAGTTCCACGCCCATTAGGCGACAAACTGATAGCTAGACCCGTAGAAGAGACCAACAAGCAAGGGATGTTAATTATCCCACCTAATTACCGCCAAGACCTTCGTACGCACTTTAGATGTGTAGTAGTGGGTTCTGGTCCTAAATCTGAATCTATTGCCCCTGTAGGAAGCATAATCCATGTATCCGAGTCATGGGGTGAGAAATTTATTTATCAAGGTAATCAGTTCATCTGTGGTCGTTTACGAGACATCAATGGTGTAATAAGCGGAGAGGCATTGACAATACCTGAGCATCTCCTAAGTTAGCCCTCGTCCCCCAACTTATAAAACATCATGGCCGTAAATACAGCATTCTCACCAAACCCAGACCTAGTAGCACAAATTACAGGATCAGGAGTCCCAGCACCAGGCGCAGGTACAACAGGTTTAGCACCTACCTACGCATCATCTATCGAGCTTGCACCAACCCTGCAATACTCACGTTTCGTAGCAATTAACACAACTTCAGCAGTAGGAAATGCTACCATTACGGCAGCATACGTACCACAGGCAGGAGCTCGTTTAGTTATACAGATTAACAATGATGCTTCTGGCGCACGTACAATTACCTTTTCAACAGGTTTCCGTGCTACAGGAACAGTCACAGGAACAGCTTCTAAGGCTATTCTAGTTACATTCTGTTCAGACGGAACAACTTGGAATGAAGCAAGTCGTACGACAGCACTATAATTTGTTCTCATAGTTCCTCATAACTAAGCACTTGACTTAATCGTCAGGTGCTTTTTTTATGCCCACAGACGAACAGAGGATAACCAGCGTAAGCTGACCCGATCATTTGTCGAACAATAGTGTTCGATGATCGATCCCGTACGGGACAACCGAGGAGCGAACGTACAACCAACGTACGGCTTCCGCCGTGCATTAACTCAATAATTCCTTACTCTCATGGCTGGTGCAATATTCTCACTACCTCCCCATTACGAGACGGCGTTCGATGATAACTGGCGCGAAATTATGGCGCAGCAAACCGATCACCGCCTTGCAGGGATGTATATGTCCGACAATGTAAACGGTAATCAAAAACGCTACGATCAGATTGGTGACCAATCTTATGCAATGCGTCAGATTACAGCTCGTGCTCAAAAGAGCGAACCTTCCGATATTCCAACATTTTTCCGTTGGGTACGTCCTCGTCCTTATGACAAGACGACATGGATCGACTACTTTGATCATATCCTCCTTGGTCAGCTTCCTGACCCACAAAGCCCAACAGCTAAACAACACGCTATTGCGGCTAACCGTCAAAAAGACATCATTGCTATCAATGCTCTCTTAGGTACTAACTACACTGGTGCACAAGGAACAACAGCTACAACGCTGCCATCCTCGCAAACAGTTGGCGTAACCTACGGTTCAGGATCTGCTAACTCAGGTCTACAACTTGCTAAGTTAACACAGGCTTCATACATTCTTGACTCAAATGACGTCAAAGAAGAAGGCCGTGTATTCGTATACGCAGCAAAAGAATTAAACAACTTAATCACAAACGTAGATCAAGTTAACTCAGTTCTTTATAATGACGTACGCGCTCTCCGCGATGGAACAATCCGTGATTTCATGGGCTTCCATTTCGTACGTACCCAGTTGGTTCCTTTCCAATCTGGTTCATCCACAATCCGTACCTGCGTTGCTTACCAAAAAGATTTCCTCTTAATGGGCATCGGCGAAGATGTACGCACACACATCGACATTCTACCAATGCAAAGTCATGCAATCCAAGTTCGCACTGCGCTCTTAATGGATGCGACTCGTATGGAAGAAAAGGGTGTAGTCCAAGTAAATTGCGACGAATCCGTTTAACCCTTAACATAGGAGATAACTAACATGGCTATCTGGTACACAGACGTAGCAACAAATCAGCAACAAGGCGTAAACTTCCCAGGCCAATCAGGTCTTGGAATGTTAACTCCTCAACCTGGCACACAAAACAATCCAACGCTTGAAGGTCTAAGCAAAATCACAGCTGTCTACACAATGACAGGTAATGAAGCTGCTGGCGACATCATCAACATTGCATTGTTAAACTCGGGTCAATCTCTTGACCCTAACGGTCATATTTCAACAGGTGCAACAGCTCCTGGTGCGACATTTACCGTAGCAGTAGGCGATAACGATCAAGGTTTAGTAACAACTTTACCTATCGTAAATCCAATGGTCCTTCCAAATACGAACGTCGTAATCCAAGCTCCAACTTGGGTATCAGGCACTTCGTATGCAGTAGGTGCAGTAGTATTAGATGCAACAGCTACTCCAGCTTATGCAACATATACATGTATCTCTGCCGTAAGTGGTTCGACTGCTCCTCACTCAGATTCAACTCACTGGGTTGCTAATAGCTCACGCTATTCAACTGCTGTCAGCATTGCATCAGCTAACGCTAATGTTTCTGCTAACGGTGGTAATCTGAACGGTCAGACAAACTACTACGTATCAGAAGACTGCTGGTTACAGGCTTTAGTATCTACTCTGGTCACTCCAGCAGCAGGTGCTACAATCGCCTTCCGCTTCGATACAATCGCCAATAACTAATTGGGTTAGTGGTTTGACGTAATTAAAACCTGCCCCATAGTTGCGTTGTGGCGACGTAGCTATGGGGTTTTTCTCTTTCCATGTTTTCAACATTATCACCGACAGACATTGCGAACTTAGCCTTATCCAAGATAGGAGCTCAGGCTATTCAGTCATTAACTGATTTGAGCAATGCTTCGGCTATTGCTTGTAACAATAATTATCAGCTTGCATTTGAGACGGTAGCTCGTGCAACACGCTGGAATTGCTTAGTTAGAACGGCCGTATTAACGGAAGTGCCACAAGAACCTCTACCGCAGCAAGGAGGCACACCTGTATCTATTCCTTGGGCTCCTTATACATCATACGCAGCAAACGTATACCTATCGTATGGTAACGCTATTTATACCACTGAGTACGCATACACATCCACGGGTAATTTTACTAATGACCTCACTACGGGTGCTCTTGTACAAGCGGACTACCCAGATTACAACGCGTTCGGAGGCTACCCAAGTTCCGCCACTTATCCTTCTGGTTGGCCTTATGCTTTCGCTTTGCCTACTGACTTTATATTACTTGATTCAATAAATGCCAATACTGACGAAGATTATGGATATGGTAATATGGGCTCAGATGAGTATGAGATCATGGGTCAGTTTATTTATACGAACACTCAACAGACATCTATTAAGTACGTATCAAACGATCAGGATACGACTAGATGGGATCCTTTATTTGCAGACTGTGTTACATACAAGCTAGCATCAATGATTGCTACGCCTTTACGTCAAGATGGCGGACAAACAGAAGCTTCTATGCTTGCTATTTACAAACAAGCGTTGGGACAAGCTATCACTAAGAACGCTGGCGAAAAGATGCCAAATCGTTTCCAACCAATCAATTCATCACGCTTTGTAGCATCACGTTGGTATTTTACAAATGGCTAAAACAATTGACAGCCAAGTTAGCTTCACTGGCGGTGAGTTTAGTCCTAGACTAGACGCACGTATAGATCAGGAGAAGTATCGTTCAGCGAGCCGTCATATACAGAATATGATCCCTTTAAAACAGGGGCCATTAACACGTAGACCTGGCACGCAGTACATTGATGCTTGTAAAACGGGCAATACACCAACGCAAGAATACGGCGTTAGGCTTATTAAGTTTATCTATAGCCCTAGCACTACTTTTATACTTGAGGTAGGGCATCAGTACATTCGTTTCTATTCTAACGGACAACAGGTCAATATAACGTCAGCTCCTACGTATGCTACATTTACAAACTATCCAGCAGGACAGTTTGTTACTTATAGCGGACTATTTTATTATAACACAGTTGTAGGTAATTCAGGCTCTGGTAATCCTGCATCAGATTATCCACGTTGGATACAACAAAGCATATTAGAAGTACCTACGCCTTATAACGCGGAATACGCAGCAGGTGGTAATAACTGGTCTACAGACATATGGCAGTTACAAGTATGTCAGATTAATGACGTGATGTATTTCACGCATCCCAATTACCCTGTTTATAAGCTTACACGCATAACAGATACTAATTGGACATTCCAACAGGTACAGTTCTTAACTCCTGCGTTATTAGATCAAAATGCGACTAATACTACGCTTACATGTAGCAGTAATACAGGATCAATAAATATAACGGCTAATGCGCCAGCTTGGGTAACGGGCAATTATTATACGGCAGGCAATAGCGTTTTAGATACGGGTGTTATCTATAACTGCGTGGTAAGCCATGTATCCAGCGTATTTGCTTCAGATTTGGCTTTAGGTTATTGGGTAGCAGTAAACATATTTAATTCACAACACGTAAACAGTTATTGGCAAATAGCGTCTTTACGTTCCTCAGCAACAGTTGAAGTAGATGCTCCGTCTACGTCATTAGCTTTTGCTACAGGACCTTCTAACCCTATACAGTCTTTAGGTAATTGGGAAGTACACACGTATGGCGTATGGAGTGCTACCTTTGCTATAGAAAGATCTTTAGATGGCGGTGTTACTTGGGACGCAGTACGTACCATAACAGGGAAGCAAGATAGGAACGTAGATATTACAGGTACGGCTGAAGTTACAGGACTTTACCGCATTAATGTATTACAATCTGCTAATCCTACAACTCCTGGTGCTTCTGTACCACGTATCGTATTTGAATGCGTAGATGCGTATTTGTACGGATTAGTACAGATTACGGCGGTAACAGATGGTTACCATGCTACAGCACAAGTAATACAAGAGCTTTACGATAATGCTCCTTTAGCTCCAACGTGGAGTGTAAGCACAAGCTATTCGGCTGGAAACGTAGTATCTTATGGCACGACTAATTATACCTGCACGCTCTCAATCACGGGTGGGGATACTCCGCCCAACAACACAGGCAACTGGACTCCTAATGGCCCGACAACCGAGTTCTGGTCGGAAGGGGCTTGGTCAGACTATCGTGGATACCCACAAGCCATCACCTCTTATCAACAGAGGATTGTATACGCAGCAACAGCCTATGAGCCTCAGCGTATATGGGGTACAGTCACCAACGACATCGAAAACTTCTCTTTAGGAGATCAGACGTTAGCTACGGATGCTTTTGCGTTTGATCTTAATGCCCCTAGCCGTGGATCTATAGTATGGCTATGTGCCCAGAATAACTTGTTTGCAGGCTTCTCTGGAGCTGAATGGGTTATATCGGGTAGTGGTGCTACAACAGGCGGTAGCATAGGTGGTACAATAACTCCTACGTCTATACAAGCGGTAGAGCATTCCACGTATGGTTCTATATATGGAGTTAATCCTTTAGTAGTAGGCGATGCTATCCTCTTTACTCAACGTCAGGCTAATCAGATAAGGCAAATGCTATTCTCGGTATATACGGAGAAATACATGAGCCAGAGCCTAACGACGTATAGTGGCCATTTATTTAACTCAGGAATAGCTCAATTAGACTACCAGCAGCAATGGCATGGTCAGCCAGAATTATGGGCTATAACGCAACAAGGACAGCTATGCGGAATGACGTACGAAATGGATCAGAACGTATTTGGCTGGCATAGGCACATTACAGGACAAAACATTAATAACCCTGATAGTGCTCACCCTGACATAGGATTTGAGTCTGTAGCCACCTTATTTGGATCAGGCGCGGAAGATGACGAAGTATGGGTAGTAGCTAATAGGTATGCCTCATTCCCAGCATGGAATGCTAGTACACGTTATTATAGCCAAAGGACAGTATATGCGTTTAACACAACGGTAAGCTATAATGGCAATCATTACTTGTGTATATCCCCTAGTCCTAATTACTCCGTGTTAAGCTCTACAACCCCTAATGTAGATACAACTAACTGGCAAGCTGTAGATCCTTATGCCTACGGACAACGATTTATTGAACGAATCAACCCAACCAACTGGGAACAAACCTACTATCCTGCACCAACTGGCCCTCAAGCTATTGTCGCTGATGCCTTTTACGTGGATTCAGGAATCACCGTCACATCTCCAGGTTCATCCACTATTACAGGCTTGGATCATCTTGCTGGTAGGTATGTGGTGGGTCTTGCAGACGGGTACGCTTTTGGGCCTCTTCAAGTGGGGTTAGGAGTTTCTGGAGACGCAGGGTATGGCAATATAGTTATACCTAATGCCCCATCTAGCGGTCCATCTATAGTACAGGTAGGACTACCTATAACTTACGAAGCACAGGCTATGCGTTATGACGCAGACCAAAGACAGGGCAATACCCAAGGGCTTATAAAGCAAGTGAGCGACGTATGGATAAGGGTGTATAATAGCTTAGGTGGTATGATAGCTAATAGTTATACGGGCGTAGGACTGCCACAAGCTGTTCCTATTCCTTATAATACAACCAATAACCCCTTTGCTACCCCTCAACAGAATCTTATAATAACCCCGACAGATATACGTATTACCCCTCAACTTAATCTGACCCCTGATACGGATCCGACTATTATAGTAACGGGTAGTGACGCATTACCGTTGACCGTTATTGCCCTAATTATTAAGTACGATGTGATAGCAACTCCATGACCATCAGAGCTTACAACAACGAATTAGACTATCCCATGCTTAAATCATGGTTAGAAGGACATAACTCCCCAGTTGTGCCTCCTGAGGTTTTCTTACCATCTACGGGCTTAGTGGCCGAAGTAGACAACCTACCTATAGCCATTAGCTTCCTTTACTGCTGTATTGGCGGTATAAGCGTTATAGAGTTCACAACGACCAATCCTATTGCCAAG